>Ga0194063_10000101_pt1 | contig 57941 bp, 56 predicted proteins | sample SepL3720m_MetaG_FD_155459 | JGI IMG/M metagenome (GOLD analysis project Ga0194063, IMG submission 155459) | Anoxic zone freshwater microbial communities from boreal shield lake in IISD Experimental Lakes Area, Ontario, Canada - Sep2016-L373-20m | ecosystem: Environmental > Aquatic > Freshwater... | reverse complement strand
GCTTTAACACTATCTTTATGATCACAACTATCATCGACTTTCTGGCCAATATCGTCATCAAAACGATCGAAGTTTCAGGCAACTTTGGTGTATTTCTGTTGATGGCCCTCGAGTCGTGTGGTATCCCGATGCCCTCAGAAGTTATCATGCCGTTTGCTGGCTATTGGGTCGCACTTGGCCGTCTGAATTTCTGGGTTGTTGTGGCCGTCGGCACTTTTGGCAATCTGACTGGCTCTCTTTTGGCTTATTGGATCGCTTGGAAGGGCGGACGCCCACTGATCGAAAAATGGGGCAAATATATCCTGATTTCGAAACATGACCTCGATCTTGCTGACAAGTGGTTTGCAAAATACGGCAGCGCAACGGTCTTTTTTGGTCGCTTGCTTCCAGTCGTGAGAACATATATCTCTTTTCCTGCTGGTATCGCCAAAATGGATATCAAAAAGTTCGCTTTTTATACTTTCCTGGGCGCACTGCCTTGGACCGCTCTTTTCGCTTGGCTGGGTATTAAGATGGGGGAGAATTGGGAGTTGGTCCGCAAAACTTTGCACAATTTTGATATGACAATCGCCGCTGGCGTTGTCATCTTGGTTGCACTATATGTTTGGAGACATCTGAAGAACAAGGGGAGATAGCTAGTAAGTTATACGGCGAGACAGTTGACAGTTAAACGGTTAGTTGGATAATAGACCGAATATTTACCTTGCGCATGCTCTCTGCAGACCACGCTTCAGCGTGGTTTTTTACAAGCTAAAGCTTGAACTACATGATTTGTCGTAGCCCACACTTTAGTGTGTTTTCTTTGCTGTTCTATTCTCTAGACATTGTTAGAATTCTGATTGCTTTGCGCAGGTACTGTCGGAGTTAATTGGATTGGCTGGTTTGTTGAGCTCTGATTCGCAGCCGGCGCTGGTGTCCAAGGTGCCGGATTCGCAGAGGCTGGAGCAACTGTTGGTCTAAATGTTGAACTAGATGCGGCTGGCGCAGGATTGGTCGCTGGTGTAGCCGCCGGAGTATAAGGTGTCACGGTTGGTCGAAATGATGGAGTAGGGTTCGTGACGGTTGTTGCGGGGGTAGACGCAGTCGGCACTGGTGTCCAAGGTGCCGGATTTGCAGAAGCAGGAGTAACTGTCGGTCTAAAAGTTGGAGTTGATGCGCTAGGCGCAGTTGGCGTTGCAGCTGGAGTATTTGTTGGAGATGACCATGGCGAAGTCGCAGCGGGCTTAAAGGTTGGTGCTGGCGTGGCCGAAGCATTGGAACTAAACGCAGGAGCAGGATTAGCGGAGCTCGTTTGTGTCGCCGGAGTTTGATTGGTTGCCGGAGGAGTGGTTGATGGCAACACATCATCGTCAGTAATCGGACCAAAAAGATCGTCGATGCTCATATCATCGTCTTCTTTGTCAGCCGGAGCTGGAGCAGGAGTATTTGTTGGCGCAAGATCAATTTTCGGCAAGTCCATCTTTGGTAGCGGATCAGGCATCGCAGAGATACTTTCACTTTTTTTAATTGGTTCAATTGTCTCGGCAACTTTATTTCCGCCAGTCAATTTATCCAGGTGGTGAACGCCAACGACAATTGCCGATGGTTTGCCGTTTTTGGTGATGACATAGAGTTCATCGGTCGCATCAACTTCATCGATAATCTTGTTGAAATTATCTCTAGCGTCAGTTACTGGTACAATTTTCTCAATTTTTACTTGCAACATAATACCCTCCTGAGGACATTAATATTTATTCATTTAACCATTTGGTCATTTTTTCATTTATTAATTATATTTTACTATTTAATCATTTATTAATCCACACTGATGCGGTAAAATAGAAGAAATGAGCAGGGAAATTGAATTTGAAAACAGATTGCTTCGATTTTCGACACAGGTTATCGAATTGTCAAAAAATATCAAGGAAACGAACATTAGCCGTCCGATAATAAATCAGCTGGTTCGCTCCGCTACCAGTGTTGGCGCTAATTATATTGAAGCCAACAACGCTAGCAGCAAAAAGGATTTTAAGAACAAAATATTTATTTGCAAGAAGGAAGGATCTGAAACTAAATATTGGCTGAAATTGCTTCAAAACATTGAAGATGAGCATAAAATTGAAATTGAAAAAATCTGGTCTGAGTGTAACGAATTGTGTCTGATCTTTCACAAGATTGTTCACACCATGAATCAAAAAGACAAAATAGATAAATTCGAAAAATAATTAAATTTGCCTACTAGACATTGACAAACATGGCCAAATTGATATATACTCAGTGCATCGGAAACGATATTAAATCGCTAAATCCCCCCAGTTCTGTAACAGGACCTGGGGGTTTTATATTTATAGGGCTCAAGCTATAATTACTGTATGAGAATACTTGTAATCTTTGATGGAAGCAATTTTTATCATCAGGCGAAAAACTTGTGCCCAGAGTTGCACTTAACTGATTTTGGTTATAGGCTTCTTGCTGAGGAGATCGCCGGATCTACAGGTGTATCGATAGATTATTGTGTTGGCGAAATCAAACGAAGAAAAGGAGACAAAATTTCTGAGAGATTGTATTCTGGCCAGCAATCGTTGTTTTATAGTCTAGAAAAGCAAAAAATTATGATAGAAAAAGGATTTATGTTGAAAAGCAAGGGCATTTATCACGAAAAAGGCGTTGATGTCAGGATAGCTTTAAATATTCTCAAGGGTGCACTGAAAAATACATACGATACTTGCTATTTGATATCTTCTGATACGGATATGATTCCAGCAATAAAAGATGCACGGGGAGAAGGCAAAACAATTGTTTATGTGGGATTTGAAAATTTTATTAGCAATGCCCTAAAAGCTAATTGTTCTAAAACGTATATTATCAAAAAGAAGTTGCTGAAGAGAATGAAATAAAAAATGATTAAATATTCTGTGTGAGAAAATAAATAAATTCGAAAAATAATTAAATAAATGAGAAAATAGGTAAATGAACAAATATAAAAATGACGCTTCGTCTCTTCTTCAGTTTGTGAAGTTTGGTCTGGTCGGTGTGGCCAACACCGGGGTCGACTGGCTGTTTTTCTATCTGCTGATTAATACAATTCTCTCTGGGTCAGAGACAGTCGCCAAAGCACTATCTTTTATCGTTGCGATGTTAAATTCGTACTTATTCAATACTATTTGGACCTTCAAGGGCGAATACGACAAGGCGACCGGTGGTGACAAATCAGCCGCATATGGCATTTTCGGCAAATTTGTTCTTGTTTCGGGCATCGGCTGGGCAATCAACACATTGGCTTTCGATTACGATCGCTTTCATCTCGATCAGAGTAAAATTGTCTCCCTGATTATCGCCTCAGGTGCCGCCATCATCTGGAATTTCTTCGCCAATAAGTTTTGGACATACAAGAAATAGGGTTCTGAATTATTAATTTCTTTGAAAAAATGAGGTAATCATGATTAAGCCAGAAATAACAAGAAAATTCAAAACTAATTTGCGGGTATCCACCCAAGGTAAAATCGCTAATCCCAAAGGTGCTCTACTGCCGATACGGATAAATCTGATCGGTGGCTGGACTGACCAACTTTTCTGGGAAGGGCCAGCGGCAGTAATAAATATTGCTGCTGGGTGGGGAGGATGCTATGATGGCGGCTATCCTTTTATGCTTTTGGCACAGGGAGAAAACTATCGGGTTTCTTCTCGTATCCCTGGTATTGGGACAGGTCTAGGGATTAGTTCTATCTTGGAGGGAGGCAAATATTTGCTTGCCAAACCTGACGGTGACTTTGTCGGTCATACTCTTGAGTGGGAGTGGAATGAGGGCACAAAGGGTGGTTGGCAAGACCAGGTCGGGGCGATAATCCCCGGACTGAAACTGATCAAGACGACAGATCACGAAAACTTCAGTATCAAGCAACGAGATGATCACCCGGTTATGAGTCGAATAGTTTTGTTTGATACCGATATCAGGCGCAGGAGTGGCAATGTTGGCGATATCGTCAGATTGTTGATCAAATACGAGCCGAAATTTTCTAAATATCTGTCTACTGTAGTTGATCGAGCCGATTCTGCTCTTCTTGGAGATGCTGACGAAATGATCGATCTCTGCCTCGAATCATGGGTCAAGCTCAGCGAGTTGATCAAACCATATTTCGAGATGGATGTAGACGTGCCTACACCAGATCGTGCCGTCGGTCATATGCTCTGTGGCGCTGGCGGGGGTGGCTATGGTATTATGTTCGCCAAAAGCGAAGATGATCGTGATCAAGTAATTTCAGATCTGGAGAAACAAGGTTTTTGGGCGACAAAACCAACACTTCTCGATGGCATCAAGTTTTTCTAGTTAGGCCATATACCCATTTTACGGGCTTGTGTCACGGTTGTTGCCTTGATTCATTATTGTTGGTACAATTCAGCTGTAATTCGAACCAACTAGTAGCTATTTAATTGTTTAAATATGAAAACTGACAAAAAAATCATCAAATATTCAGAAGTCACTAAAGTTCGAGATCAACTCAAGTCTAAGGGGAAGAGTACTGTTTTGACGACGGGCTGCTATGATATTCTTCACCTTGGGCATGTCATTCACTTCAACTACTGTAAATCAAAAGGGGATATCCTTTTCGTCAGTGTCGGCAATGATGCCACAATCCGTAATCTCAAAGGGCCAACTCGACCGATCAATAATGAAAAACTCCGTACACGGCTTGTAGCAGCTCTAGACACGGTTGATTATGTCGTTCTTTCTGAGGAAGTCGGGGAGAAGATGGATCACAACATTTTGATGGATTTATTAAAACCAAATGCTTATGTAGTCCCAGTGACCGACTCCAGTCTGGAGGCAAAAAAACAACTTTGCGATCAGTACGGCACCAAATTCATTACCTGCCACCGTCTGCCACCAGAGAAAATCAAGGGCGGTATTTCATCAACAAAGATCAGTGAGAAAATAGGAGAGAAACAGTAAAAAATATTATTCTTATCATTGGTAAGCAGTTGCAACTCTCTGAACACTCTTTTGTTACGATAATGGTCGTAGTTATATCCTTCCCATGCTGGTCATAATTACCGCTCACGTGACTATTCCTGGTATTTAAATTATCTGCGAAGTAAGTATAAATTATTCTTTGAAAGGCGAAATGATAATTACAAAGACACCGTTCAGGATGAGTTTCGTTGGTGGTGGCAGTGATCTTGAATCTTATTATGGAAACAAGGTTGGCGCCGTAGTAAGTACTACTATTAATAAATACATCTTTATTACTTTGAACAAGAACTTTGACAAAGGGATTAATCTTAAATATTCTCAAGTCGAAAAAGTCGAAAATATTGATGATTTACAACATGATCGGGCTAGAGAGATATTAAAACTACTGAAAATTACTGATTCTCTGGAGGTGTCCTCGTTGGCAGATATTCCATCGAAGGGGACAGGTCTCGGTTCATCTAGTTCTTTTACAGTAGGCTTGCTCCAAGCACTTCACGCATACAAAGGTGAATACGCTTCTCCTGAAAAATTAGCACAAGAAGCGTGTCAGATAGAGGTTGAAATATTAGGAGAGCCGATAGGCAAGCAGGACCAGTATGCAGCAGCGTACGGTGGACTGAACTTGATTCAGTTTAATCCTGATGGCTCGGTGGCAGTAGATCCAATCATTTGTAAAAAAGACACTATTCAGGAGTTAGAAAGCAATATTTTGATGTTCTACACAGGAATCACTCGAAGCGCCTCAAATATATTAGCAGATCAGAAGAAAAACCTTGAATCTGACAAAAACAAGGGCTTAATCATGGACAAGATGGTAAAGCTTGCGTTTGAGCTTAAGAATGAATTACAAGAGAACAATGTGAGTGCATTTGGTGAAATTCTGAACGAAAACTGGATTTTAAAAAAACAAATGGCGGCAGGTGTTAGTACTCCAGCTATAGACGAATGGTATAAATTAGCAATTAAGGCTGGTGCGACAGGCGGAAAACTTCTAGGAGCAGGCGGTGGTGGATTCCTCATGTTCTATGCGCCAAAGGAAAAACATGCGCAGGTTCAGCATTCACTAAATATTCTAAGGCCGATTGACTTGAAATTTGATTATCAGGGGAGTAAAGTAATCTTTATTCACGACTAATTTTGGAGGTAAAAGTATGAAAGAATTTTTATCTGACTATTTGTCAGAACTGAATTACTGTCTTGGTTCTATCAATTCTGACAAGCTTGCCGAAGTAAGAGATATTTTACTAACTGCGAGAGACGATGGTCGCACGATTTTTGTAATCGGTAACGGCGGAAGTGCTTCAACTGCTTCTCATGTTTCTAACGATTGGAGCAAGGGTGTTCTTGGGCATACTGGCGAGAAAAACATCAAGAGATTCCGAGTCATCTCTTTGACTGATAATGTTGCGACGATGACCGCATGGGCAAACGATACCTCGTTTGATGATATATTCTCGCAGCAGCTTGAGAATCTTGTTCAAGAGGGAGATGTATTGCTTGCAATCAGTGCAAGTGGAAACTCAAAGAATATTTTGAACGCTCTCAATGTCGCAGAAAAACATGGTGCAATGATTGTCGGCCTCGCTGGTTTCGATGGAGGTGAGCTTGCAAAAAGAAGCAAGGTCTGCATAACCGCAGAGATTAAAAAATATGATGTTGCCGAAGACTTTCATATGATTGTTACGCACATGCTTACGCGCTGGTTCTATGAAAATTTAAAATAGCTATATATATTTACAAATAATTTTGGTGGCAGACAATAGGTCTTTTGTAATATAGTCTGGTTTAAATTCCCATTCGTCGACAGTTTTCAGATTTTCTCTGCCATTGCCTGTCAGAACTAGAATTGTTTTACATCCAGCCCTTTTTCCGGCCTCAATTCCTGATCGAGCATCATCCACCATGAATGATTTTTCGAGAATAATTTCATGCTCTTTCGCCGCTTGCAAAAACATTCCTGGCATTGGCTTCCTGCAGTTGCAGTTGTCTTCGTGCCCATGAGAGCAATAATATATTTGAGAAATTGAGGCGTTCACTTTTCCCAATTCCTCGAGCATATTCTTGTGAATGTCCAACAAATCCTCGTGGCTCATTATATTTCTACTGATACCTCTTTGGTTTGTTACAAGCACGGTAAATATATTGCGTTTGCTGAGATCTTTCAACGCCTTCACTGCGTTTTTGTAAAAACGAAATTCATCCCATTTTTTTACATAATCATGGGGGTTTGCATTATAATTTATCACGCCGTCTCTGTCTAAAAATACTGCTGGTTTCATTAAAAATCCATGTTCTTAATTTCATTCTTGGCTTTTTCATAATTTTCGTGAGTGCCGATGTCTAATAAAAAATCATCAGTTTTATACCCGAACAAAGGCAGATTCTGAGTGAGTAAGGCAGGAAATAAGTCACGACCGAAGTCGCAAAATCCTTCAGGTATATGCTGGATAATTTCTGGATTGCATACATATATTCCAGTGTTTGCCCAGTGGCTCGTTATCTCGTCTGTAGGGGGTTTTTCTTTAAATGAAATTACCCTCGCATTTTTGTCTAATTCTACGATGCCCTTGCTTTCGGGATGTTTCTCGTAGTAAAGGGCAATTGTTGCAATCCCTTTTTTTGATTCATGAAAATCGAGTAGTTTAGTGAGATTAATGTTTGTGAGATTGTCTCCGTAGATGACAAAAAACTTTTCGTTGAAAAAATCTTGAGCTTTTGTAATCGGTCCAGCGGTGCCAGATAAATCTTTTTCCAAAATGTATCTAATTTTGAGACCAAATCTTTCACCATTTCCAAAGTAGCCTTCGATTTGATCTGGAAAATAGAAGAGATTCATAATTATCTCAGTCACGCCATGCGACCTTAGCCAAAGTAGCTGATGTTCGAGAAGCGGCTTGTCTCCAACCTTCAGCATAGGCTTTGGTGTTGTATCAGTTAGAGGCTTGAGCCTAGTGCCTAGACCTGCTGCGAGCACAAATGCTTTCATATTATTCCTTGTATCCATCAGGATTTTTAGCAAACCAATTCCAAGAAGTTTTTATTATTGTGTCGAGATCTGAAAACTTTTGCTCGAAGTCAAATTTTGCAATTATTTTAGAAGGATCGGCGACAAGAGTAGCTGGGTCGCCAGCACGTCTCGGTTCTATCGTAGTATTAACTTTTTTCCCTGATATTTCCTCAACCTTATTAACAATTTGCCTAACTGAATAACCTTTTTTTATTCCACAGTTGAATGCATCAGATTTTCCATCTTCTCTAAGGTACTGCAGGGCGCGAATATGTATATTCGCTAAGTCTACGACGTGGATAAAGTCACGAACACCAGAACCGTCAGGTGTATTGTAGTCGTCGCCATATATTTTGAATACTTCTCTTTTCCCAAGTGCGGTGTAAATTGCCATCGGGATAACATGTGTCTCGGGCATGTGATTCTCGCCAATCTGTCCTTCTGGATCTGCTCCAGCTGCACAGAAATAGCGAACTGCAACGTATCTGAAGTCGTAGGCCCGATCATACCATTCCAAAATTTGTTCAAATTGAAGTTTCGACAAGCCATAAGGAGAAGTTGGGTCTTTCGGATCATCTTCTTTGATAGGAATTGCTTTTGGTTCTCCGTACACAGCTGCTGTCGATGAAAACACAAGCTTCTTCACGTTTGCCTTAAGCATTGCATTCAGTAGATTAAGTCCACCACAAAGATTGTTCTCGAAATATTTAGCTGGGTCTGCAACTGAATCTGGGACAGAAGCATATGCAGCAAAGTGAATCACAGCCTCAATCTTATGTTTATCAAATACGTCCTCAATATCCTTTTTATTTCGAAGATCGCCCTCAATTAGCTTTCCTCCGACTACTGCATCTCGAAAACCGTTTTCAAGACTATCAAAAATTATGACCTCGTGTCCTTTTTTCAATAACTCTTTTACTGTGTGCGAACCGATGTACCCAGCACCGCCTGTGACAAGAATTTTCATGTTAAATCCTGCATTAATTGTTGTTTAATATTAAAAGTATCATTTAGACTTTATTAAATCAAATTAAAATGATATTCTTAATCCTGAAAAACATAAAAGGTATAGTTCATTTCATCCAGAAGGAGTCAAGAGGAAAAAAAAGCGATGACCACGAGGATTACTGGCCAAGATTGCTGAGATGAAACTCTGTGGAAAAATTTATGAGCAGTATATTCAAACATTTATCTCGTGCATGCCTACAAATATATACGGAGAAAATGACAACTTTAGTCCAGAATCATTGCATGTGATACCTGCTCTCATGGGGCGAATGCATGATGCTAAAGCGAAGTGTCTCCCGAAAGTCGGTTTTTGACGCAACAAAACCAAATGACATGACAAAAAGCTCCTAGGTGCATCAAAGATGACAAAAATTGGTTGGCGTTCTACTACTGAACTGAATAAAGGTATCGAAAAACACATTTTGGTTATTGCAAAAACACTGGCTAAGATGAGTCGCTGCAAATGATAAAATTGGATTTTACTTTTTGAAATGATCAACGACAAAAATACAAATAAGAATTTTCTAACAATTGTTACGCAGAACTCATTTTGGAGCTCTCTTAATTTTGTATTCGTTGGGATCACGGGTCTTGTTGTGTCAATTATATTGACAAGATATTTTGGGGCCAGTAAGTACGGTGTGTATGCATATATGACAAGCCTGGTGGCGATTCTTGCCATAGTTCTTGATTTTGGGATAGGGCAGGCCATAAATAAATATGTACCAAAATATTTTTGGTACGAAGAAAAAAAGAGTATCGCAATCAAAATATTTTTAGCAGCAACATATCTTCGATTGATTGTTTCTGTGCTGATAATCGCAATTCTCTGTTTAACACTCAGCCACTGGATTGGAGTCGTAAACATTGCAGATCCAGATGTCAGGCGATTGCTTCTGATTGCCATCTTGGGGTCACTTGTTTCTTTCCTTTCTGCCCATTTATTAAATTTTTTGAGTGCGACCCAAAATTTTAAGAAAGTCGCGATTGCCAACATTGTTGGCAGCACTTTGAACATTATCTTTATTCTTGCGGTCATTTTCCTATCGAAAGGAATAGCCTATATTTTGGCGGCGTCGATCCTGACGAATTTTGCTGTCGCCTGTTACGCTTTCTTTCAGGTCAAGCCATTGCTTATCTATAAAGAGTTTCCGGAAACAGTAGTTGATCGCAAAGAAATTGTGAAATATACATGGTTAGCATATATAAATGTTCTTGTTCAGTTTGTGCTCTGGTCTTATTCTGAAGTGATATTCCTTGGTAAATATTCTCCCTCAGCAGAGATTGGATTTTATTCTCTCGCCTACACTATGGCAATTATATTTACAAGTTTTGTTGGTGTGCTACAAAAATCTCTGCAGAACGCTCAATTCGAGGTGCTAGAGACTGAGGAAAAAAGATCGGACAGAATGTGCTACCTTGCGATTAAATATGGACTTATCTTGTTCATTCCAATCGCAAACCTGCTGGTTCTTTTTATCGGCAACGCCGTAAATCTAGTATATGGTAGCGGCTTTGTCAAGATTCAGTCAATCTTTCCATTGGTCTTGTATTCGTCAATTATAGGTGTAATTTTTACACCAATTTTTATTAAAATTGCTAACCAAAACAAGAAATTTTCTAAGACAATTCTGATTATATTACTTGGTGCGGTACTTAATCTTGTTCTTGATTATTTCTTGATTAGAAAGTATTCATCTATTGGTGCAGGAGTCGCAAACTTTCTTAGTCAGGCTGTTACTACAACTTTATTATTAACATATGTCCTAAGGTCTACACGCTATTACATTGACTGGAGGAAGGTATGGAAGTTACTAGCTTGGGCAGTTATTTTCTCATTGTTGTTTGTGGCTTTGTCGGTTATAACTAAATTGGTTATAATTAAATTGATAGCTGGGATAATCTTATTATTTTTATCGTTTAGGGCGCTAGTATGGTTAAAAGTATTTTGCTACGAGGATGTTGAGATTCTTGATAACCTGATGGGTTTTTCTCCACGACTATTGATCCCCATAGTGCAAAAGGCGAGAAATATGATTAAAAAAATAAGTGACAATTCGGCATTAAATTAGGATTTTATGATTATTGTCAAAATTATAGGTGGTCTTGGAAATCAGATGTTTCAGTATGCGCTAGGAAGGAATCTAGCGAACTATTTGGGGGCAGAGCTTGTTCTTGATATTTCGGCATATGATAGATATGCAACCCGCAAATATTGTTTGAATGATTATAATATTCAGGAGAAGATTCTTGATCGGTCTGTTTTAAAAAAATATAATTCTAAATTATTTCGACTGTTTGATTTGTTTCATTTTTCTGTTTATTCCAGAAATATTATATTAGACAAATCGCTTAAATTTGATCCTAAAATATTAAAAATCACAGACAACAAATACCTGGCTGGGTACTGGCAATCAGAGAAATATTTTGAAAATATCCCGGAAATTATCAGAGAAGAATACAAGCCAAAATCGGCTCCAGACCGGCTGAACAGAAAGTATTTAAATATGATCCAAAAGTGTCATTCAGTAAGCCTTCATGTTCGCAGGGGTGACTATGTCTCTGACCGGTCTGCGAATAGTGTCCATGGTGTTTGCGGGCCGAGTTATTACGAGAACGCTCTGAAAATTATTGAGAAAAAAACAAAGGATTTTACATTGTTCATTTTTTCTGATGATATGCCATGGGTGAAAAAAAATTTAATATTTAATCATACCGTGGTATACGTTGAAGGAAACGGTCCTGAAAAAAGCTATGAAGATTTGAGGCTTATGTCATGTTGCGAAGACAATATTATCGCTAATAGTTCATTTAGTTGGTGGGGCGCTTGGTTGAACATCAAACCCAATAAGATTGTTATCGCGCCCAAGCAATGGTTTCGCGATCCAAAGATGGACAGTAGTGACATGATACCCAAAAAATGGAAAAGAATATGAGCACGAAATCATATAAAAAAATGGTTACTGTTCTTATGCCTGTTTATAATGGTGAAAAATATCTAGCCGAATCTATTAATAGTATACTAAATCAAACTTTTATTGATTTTGAGTTGATCATCATCAATGATGGATCAACAGATAACAGTGAACAAATCATAAAATCATACCTTGACTCAAGGATAGTTTATATAAGAAATATTAATAATTTACGCTTGATAAGAACTCTGAACAAAGGTATTGCTTTATCTAAGGGTAAATACATTGCACGAATGGATTGTGATGATGTCTCAGATATTACACGGTTGGCATATCAGCTACAGTATATGGAGTCTAACCTAGAAATCGGGGTGCTTGGCACCGCTATCAAAATAATTGATGGGGACGGTAATAAAAAAGGAACGCTGGTAATGCCTGTTCAAGATGGCATGATTCGTTGGAATATGAATTTCGGTTGTCCCTTTGCGCACCCAACAGTAATGATGAGAAAAGACGCGTTGGAAGCACTATCAACAGCTAAGAGCGGAGAATATTATTCGCTGGACGCTTACCAGTCAGAAGACTACGATCTTTGGTATCGCATGAGTAAAATAACTAAGTTACATAATCTAAAGCAACCGTTGCTAATGCTTAGAAAACATGGCCTAAACGAATCGATAGTTAATGGGAAAGCCGTTAATCAAAAGTCTCTTTCTATTATCAAAGAGATAATTTACGAAGCAACAACAAAAATGACACCAGATGAATCCTTATCTTGCTTGGGTAATCAGTCAGAACCAAAAAGTTCTGAAGAGGCAATTTTCCTATTAGGCATTCTTCGAGATCTGTTTGAAAACATACAAAAAAAATCTTATGATAAAGGGGTGTTAAGGGTTATCAAAAGAGATTATATCCGAAGAATCATCCAAGCCTCTCAAAATTACTTTTTAAATAAGCAAATAAAACATAAAATTTTAAAAATCTACCTTGAGGACCCTTTTTATGCTTTTGCTTACAGCATCCTAGTGACTTTTAGAAAAGCTTGGCATGAGAATTTTGGAAAGAAAAATGAATAGCAAAGCTAGCAGAAAAATTTTGCTTATTAGTGAAATACCACCATGTAGTAATTATAGCGGCGGTCTTATTTTGGCACAACTTTGTCGTTTCTTGCCAAAAAGCTCATTGGCATGTTTTCTTTTGCAACTTCCGATAATAAAAATAAGAGCAGAAATCCCAGAGGACCTAGCGTGGATACCAACCGAAAGGTATACTTCTTATTTTGGTTTTTGGCCTAGGGTGCCTTATTGCCTAAATCAGTTGATTGGTAGAATAGGGTTCTATTACAACGAATATATCGGTGATAAGTTCTTGCTTAATAGAATGGCAGAATTTGCTAAAAAAAACCATGTTGACTCGATATGGTGTATTCTTTCAGGCCAGGCCACAATTCGTTTGGCCACAAAAGCTGCTAGGAAGCTTGGGCTCCCTCTCTATACTGAGGTTTGGGACCCCCCAATTTGGGAAGCAAAACATGCTAGGATGAACGAGCTGTCTACAAATGAATATTTAAAACAATTTGAAGATGCGATCAGAGAGAGTAAGGGCTGTGCAACTGCATCATGGGCAATGGCTCAAGAATATGAGCATAAGTACGGGGCGAGAACTGTTCCATTAATTCCAAGCCTTGACCAAAACATGGCTTTGCCGGTTGTTCCTGGATTAAAAACTGATGGTTCTTTCATAATTGGGATGGCTGGTCAGATTTATGCTAAAGAAGAATGGGTTGCTCTAGTCAGAGCACTAGAGTCAGTGGAATGGAAGATTGCCGGCAGGAAAGTATCAATCAAATTTATTGGTAAGTGGCCTGCTGAGCTGGCTGATAATCCAAACATTTCAGTACTAGGTTGGCGGACTCAAGAAGAAACGATCAAGCTGTTGTCTCAGATGGATGTGCTTTATTGTCCGTACTGGTTTGATTCGTCCTACGAATCAGTGTCACGATATAGTTTTCCATCGAAAATTACGACTTATCTGGCTGCAGGACGACCAGTATTATTTCATGGGCCCGATTTTAGCTCTCCAGCGAGATTCATTAAAGAATCCGATTGTGGCCTGTGCTGCAATACACTGGATAGTAAAAAAATTATTTGTAAGCTAACGAAATTTGTAGTTGATGAAAAGGCTTATGCAGAAATGGTTTGTAATGGCAGAGAATCATTTAATAGATTTTTTACAAACGATACACTAGAGGAAAACTTTAAAAGATTTTTAGAACTTAATTAGGACTGATTATGAAGATATTATTTGTAGCAATGTCGGAGAGCGTGCACACGGCAAGATGGATAGCACAGATTGCTAATCAAAGTTGGGATATCCATCTTTTTCCTAGCTACGAAAGTGGCAAGTCATACCCTGAATTGAAAAACTTGACTATCCATCATACACTGTATGGCAATCAGAAAACTGATAAAAGCGTCAGAAAAACAGGCGTTCCAGTTTTTGCTGAGAATATAGCTTCTTTTGGAGCGTATTTTTTAAATAACAAAATGAGAAATCACCGCGTTAACAGTCTAAACAAATTAATTAAGAAAATAAAACCTGACATAGTACATTCCTTGGAGCTACAGGGCGCTGGCTATCTTGTTCTGGATGCAAAAAAACGATATAAAGGAACTTTTCCAAAATGGATTGCCACTAACTGGGGCAGTGACATATATCTTTTTGGCCGACTTGCAAGTCATCGCGATAGAATTAAAGAAACTCTGAAATCTTGCGATTATTATTCGTGTGAGTCACAAAGAGATGTACAATTGGCGAGAGATTATGGTTTTCGGGGCATAACTCTTCCCGTGTTTCCGAATACGGGCGGATTTGATCTAGAGAAAATAGAAATGCTAAGGAAGACAGAGCTAGTGACTTCGAAACGTCGGGTTATATTGCTCAAAGGCTACTATGGGTGGGCAGGCAGGTCCTTGTTTGGGATAAGAGCGCTTGAGCGTTGCGCTGACTTGCTAAGGGGATATGAAGTTGTTATATATTCTGCTGTAACCGATGGTTTGGCTATTTCGCCGACTATTCCATCTGCAGTTGAAATATCTGCTGAGCTTTTTGCCCAGAACACTGGGATTCCAGTCAGAATAATGCCGTCGAATACAAAGCACATAGACATGCTTAAAATGCATGGTAGGTCTAGGATTTCGATCGGTCTGAGTATCAGTGATGGTATCAGCACTGCTCTCTTAGAGGCTATGGCAATGGGCTCTTTCCCAATACAATCTAGAACAGCTACTGCCGATGAGTGGATCAAAGATAGTAGTACTGGCCTACTTGTATCCCCGGAAGACCCCGATGTGATAGAGAAAGCTCTTAGAATAGCTTTAACCAACGATGATCTTGTGGATTTGGCCGCGGTAGAAAACTACAAAACAGTTAATCTTCGTCTAGATTCAAAGTTGTTGAAAAGACAAGCGGTTGAGTATTACCAGACTGTCTACAGGGGTAAATAAAAGCCTGGGCAGATGGATATTTCGCTTGATAAAACATGTTAAAAAAGATAAGCTAAGCTAAGAAAAGGATATATATTTAATATGAACAGTAAAAGAATTCTTGTTTTGGGTGCGACCGGAATGTTGGGAAATGCACTATTTACTGAATTGTCAAAAGCTGATTTTGACGTATATGGGACTGCCAGAAAAATGAACCCAGCCTTTTTCCCCGAGAACCTTGCAAACAAGATTATTGCAGACATTGATATAGAAGACCTTCTGTCACTGAGCACTGCTATCAAGGAGCTGAAACCAGATGTTGTTATGAATTGCGTTGGTCTCATCAAACAATCTCCGAGCGCCTCTAATACGGCGATGGCTATATACATGAATGCGTTGTTCCCTCATAGACTTGCCTCAATTTGTGAGGAATACAACGCGCGAATGATCCACTTTAGCACAGATTGTGTTTTTAGTGGTAAAAAGGGGAACTATACCGAAAAAGATTTTTCCGATGCAGGTAATGTATATGGTCGGACAAAATACCTAGGAGAGGTAGTTTATCCTCACTGCTTCACGATGAGAACTTCGATCATCGGTCACGGCCTAGAGACGAATGCTTCTCTAGTCGACTGGTTTCTGGCGCAAGAAGGTGATGTTACTGGCTATGATAAAGTCATTTTCTCCGGCTTTCCTACAGTAGAGATTGCCAGAATTTTGACAGAATATATTCTTCCTAATCATGAGCTCTCTGGTCTTTACCATGTCTCGGCGGATCCAATCTCAAAATATGATCTTCTGAAACTTGTTGCTAAAGTTTATAGCAAAAAGGTAAACTTGATATCTTCGGACAATGAGGTCTCTGACAAATCACTTAATTCAGACAGGTTTCGAAAAATATCCAGCTATACTCCGCCAAGCTGGGACGTCTTGATCGAGAAAATGTATGAATATTACAAATCAAATAGCAATTTCATTAAATATACTTAGAAAGAAGATTTATGGAAGAAGAAATCAAATCAAAAATTGAAGGTAAAACGATTTTAATAACAGGCGGCACAGGCTCGTTTGGCAGTACAGTATCAAAGAGACTTTTGTCGATGAAGCCTAAGAAGATTATTATCTTTAGTCGCGATGAGAAAAAGCAATTCGACATGAGAAATGAGTTTAATAATCCGTTGCTTGATTTCGTCATTGGTGATGTTCGGGACAGAGCTAGTCTTGATCGGGCAATGCGAGAAGGCGTTGACTACGTTTTCCACGCGGCCGCCCTGAAGCAAGTTCCGTCTTGCGAATTTTTTCCTATTGAAGCTGTGAAAACAAATGTTCTCGGCGCAAATAATGTTCTCGAATCGGCGATGGACCACGGTGTCGAAAGAGTTGTCGTCTTGAGCACTGACAAGGCTGTTTATCCGATCAATGCGATGGGCATGTCGAAGGCCCTGATGGAGAAGCTGATGGTGGCAACAGCTAAGACCCTGTCAAATACTTCCACCAGCATGTGCGGCACAAGATACGGAAATGTGCTTTATTCGAGAGGATCAGTCCTTCCTTACTTCGTAAGCTTGATGGAAAAAGGGGAAAGGCTAACCGTTACAAATGGAGCTATGACTCGATTCCTCTTGCCTTTGCCTTATGCTGTTGACTTAGTCTTGTTTGGCTTGACTCATGGCGGAAATGGTCATACGTATATCAAAAAAGCACCAGCCGCTACCATTGAGACACTTGCAAAGGCAATGTGTAAATTATTCGAATATGAGCCAGGCTATGTGGAGGTTGGTATCAGAAACTCAGAGAAGATGCACGAGGCTCTCGTCTCCCAAGAAGAGATGATGAGAGCAATTGACCTTGGTGATTACTACGACATTCCGCCAGAGAGCCAGGATCTAAATTACAATAAGTATTTTACTACCGGTCAGGATGTTGATATTGACAAGATTGAGTCCTACACATCTGGAAACACAACTCAGCTAAATGTTGAGCAAACAAAGGAGCTTTTGCTTAGTTTGCCAGAGATACAGCAAGAGCTAGAAAGGCTTAAAAATGCAGGAAAATAAGAAGCCAAAAGTGATAACGGTTCTGGGAACTAGGCCAGAAATTATTCGCCTTAGTCGAGTAATGGCGACGCTTGATCAATTTTGTGATCACAAAGTCCTACATACTGGTCAGAATTTTGATAAAACTCTGAATGATATATTCTTTGAAGAATTGAAGATCAGGAAGCCAGATCATGTCTTAGATTCAAAATCTGCTAGCGCGATGGGTCAGATTGGTATCATTTTAGAGGGTTGCGAAAAGTATTTCCAAGAGGAAAAGCCTGATTCAATCTTGATATTAGGTGATACAAACAGCGCCTTGTCTGCGATCGTTGCGAAGAGAATGGGTATCCCAGTATTTCATATGGAAGCCGGTAATCGTTGCTATGATGATCGAGTGCCAGAAGAAGTGAACAGAAGAATCGTCGATCACTCAAGTGAGATTTTATTGCCATATACTGAACGTAGTAGGGCGAACCTTTTGGCAGAAGGCATCACGAGTAAAAAAATCTATGTTACAGGGAATCCAATTCTCGAAGTTTTGAATTGTTACCAGGGCGAAATTGATAAGAGCGACGTAATGGATCGACTTGGAGTAGAGAAAGGAAAATACTTTCTTGTCACGCTTCACCGTGCAGAAAATGTTGATGTTTCTGAAAGACTGACTGATTTTATTGAAGCTTTCAAGAGAATTTACGATAAATATAAGATGCCAATTGTTCTTAGTGTGCACCCACGGACAAGATCACAACTAGAGAAACAGGGCAAGTCTTTAGGGGGCGAAGGAATGATTCCTCTCGAGCCAATGGGCTTATTTGACTTTGTCCATCTTGAGAAAAATGCTTTTTGTGCACTTAGCGACAGCGGTACGGTTCAGGAAGAGTGTGCGATTTTCGGCGTTCCAAACGTTACTTTGCGCGATGTGACCGAGAGACCAGAGACAATAGAGGCTGGTAGCAATTTCATCGCTGGAAGTGATCCAGAGACGATTTTGCTCGGTGTTGAGATCGCAACAAGTTCAGAATTGAAATGGGAACCGCCTAAGGAGTATATTGTGAAAAATGTTAGCGATATCATAACTAGAATCGTCCTAAGCTTTTGGAAAAAATAATACTTTCTCTTCGGGACTATCTTTTGTTGCTCCTGCTTATGGCTGCAAGAACTATTCGAGAAACATCGCTGACAGCGTAATAAAATTAATGCAAATAAATACCCGAGTTGTCCTAGCAAATCAGCTTTTCTTGAGATTATATTGACGTAAAGAATAGCACAATGAGCCCTATTTTGGCGACAAACAATATTCATAGCTATTTCCAGGCTGAAATATTACAGACGATGCGAAGCGTGAGCATCACGCAGCAGCTGTTTATTTCCGCCCAAATGACAGTCTGGTCGAGTCTGGCATAGACAACCAGACTGTAGTTGTTCGGGGAAGAGCTGTTAATGTACGCCGTGAGTGGCCAATAGATTGCCTTATTGATGTACTGTAGCAAGCGCGTGATGGCAAGCATCATTTAGCGCTATTATTTATCCAATATATCTCGGTGTTGTTATCGTCCCAGTATAGTTTGTACAAAGAGAATTCATATGTACCTTTGATTCTCTCAACTCTTGTTTTGTACTCAAGTTCAGCTGCCACTTGTTTGGCATAATAATCTGAGAAGTTTTCATCCCCGGCGATACTTTTCTGAGATAAAATAGGATCTGCATCAAAAAACTTTTTATCGATAATTATTACACAGGTATTGCTGCTGCATGGTTTTAAGATTGTCCCATTATCCAGTGGGGTTAGCTGAATGCTTTCCAATACTAGACTTAGCTGTCTATCATTTGTCAACAATGACAATGTCGTCTTATCGGGCAGCGAGGTCACAATATTTTTTAGTTTGACATAACTATCAGTATAGTAGGCTCGGTAGAATACTGGTGGTTTAGCTATCCCTAAGGTGCAACTTAGAGCAATAGCCGTATAAATAAACCATTTCTTTTCAAACTTTTTAGGAAAATAAAGGTCATATAGGAAAGTTACGAGAAGTATCATGAAAAGCAATAAATACCAGCCGCTTCTTCCTCGATATGAGCTAATTTCTAAAACACCAAACTGTGTTGCTATGCCAAATATTAATGTAAAGGCTGATAATGTTAGAAGCAGAGTGTTCTTTATTAACGAAGCATAGAGGAGCACTAATGCGCATATGAATATCCACACATATGCGCCTATAGATAGAGTTCCCGCAAATGGACGAATATTTTTTACGGAAAATGCCTCATTGGCAGTATTCAGCATTGGCCTAATATACTTTGTATAAGCAGCAGTTTCTTTCAAAGTCTTGGTGACAGGATCAATCTTCTTTGATGCTTTTAAAATAGCCTGGGAACTATGGTCCGCTATAGTGCTAATGTAGCTTCTGGCAGCTGGGGTAACTGTCTGATTTGGATTGTCTGTGGGCGAGTAACTGTTGCTGACAACTAACGAGCCATTTTCAAAACGGGTAAACTCCATGGCGGGGAAATTGTCTGCTCTTTTAAGAATCTTCGTCTGCAAATACACATGTCCGAATGCCAAGAAAAAGCCAATAAAAGATAGTATACAGATACATAATATTTTGCGCAGATAATCATTTGAGTAGCCTTTTTTAGTTGCAAAAATTATGATAGAGAAAAGAGCAAGCGAAGGCAGGTACTGGATATAGAGATATGGAAGAGTCAAAGATAGTGCAGAAATTATCAGACCGTATAGAATTAATATTCCTGATTTTGGTAAGATATCTTTTTTCGTATAGATGGCAAAAATGAGCGACGGTATGAAAATGAACGAAAGTGAAGTTGAAAAAAAGCCGATTTGTTGCAAGAATAGCTGATTGAATATTGGTAAAAGGCAAAGTGCGAGAAATACGTACCTTGTTGTTGTTCGCTTGAAAGAATCCTTTAGCAGGAGAAACGAAGATAAAATACACAGCACACCTATTGTAGGGCCTGCAAATCTATATATCTCAGACAGTTTGGTTACGAAAACTAGAGGATAGAGAAACAGATGGAAACCAGGGGCGTATTGTGGAAAATTTAAGTATCCTTGTGTAGTAAGATCTTTTATAAATTGGACATGACTGTAAGTGTCAATTTCTCCAGGGGCAATGTTTGTGAAAGAATCATGAAACCTGCTGTATATTATAACGCAAAAAAGTATGATAAGAGCTAGTATGTGAAGAATTTGCTGGAGGGACGGCCTGCGTATATTGAAAAAACCATGTTTAAGTTTCCATATGGCTAAAACATTTATAAACACTATTAGCGAAGCATAGATAGCTGGATAGATTTTTACGATGCCAAAACAATAGAAGACATATGCGAAGATAATCTGGACGGAGATTGAGACAGGAATCGCAAATTTGGCAGCAATCTTCTCTTCAAATATGGCGGCCATCGGAAAATACAGTGCAAAACTACTGACTGTCAGAATAGATACAATCACAAAAAGCGCCTTGATGTTAATCCAGTCAATCATTGAATCGCTTTCTTATATATTGTTCTAATTAGGTTCATTATAACAGATATCTCAAATAACGGTAGAATTTTCGAACAGTTCTTTGATAGATTGTACCTATTTTCATAGACAAATTTCATCTTTTCTGCGCATTCGGAAAAGTTTTTTGTGTCAGCGACAACAACGCCAGCGCCTGATTGCTCAATTTGTGGGGCTATGCCAATATTATTAGATAAACAGCAGGGGAGATTGTGCTGGAGCGCTTCGAGGGAGGCAACGGAAAAAGATTCGTAATCGGAGAAAAGAGCAAAAATATCTGATCTGTAAAATACTTTTTCTTTTGCCTCGCCAGTTATTAGCCCTGTAAATTCTACCTTGTCTGCTATTGCAAGATCATTTACAAGCTTTTGCAATTTAGGTAAAGTTTTGTTCTCATTCGGTCCAGCGATGATTAGCTTGTATAAATCGTCTTTTTTGAGAAGTTCGGCAAACGATAGCACTAAGTTGTCAATCGATTTTATAAAACTAAGTCTGCCCAAACAGAGTATTGTTTTTGAGTCTTTCGCAGTTTTCTTTAAGGAAGGATTAAATTCATATTTTTCGATAGGATTTGGCACAACAAAAATTCTTTTGTTAAGTTCTGGTAAATAGTCGGATAGAAGGTCTTTCTCTCGAGAAGAAACCACTATTATGCTGTCGGCATTTAATAATATTTTTTTACCAAAAAAACGGTTGTAAGTAGATTTAATTATTTTTTTACCAAGCAGGTCATTTGGAATAGGAGTTTCATGAAGGTGAATGATGTACGGGACTTTGTGCTTGCGGCAAACTCGGCTAATAATAATGTTTTGATATGTAAAAAAAGAGTGGCAATGGACGACATCATATTTTGATATTGTTTTTGTCGCATACGAAGAAAAACCAATCGGAGTAAATATATTGTAACCGTGTGTCAGCTTTGGGAAAAAGTTTTTGAAACGCTTGATAGAGATGCCATTAACAATTTCGTCATATTTTGTAATAGGATTGTCTGTATCAGCAGCATCCGTTGTCCATACTGTGACAGAGTCACCCTTCTTGGATAATTCAGAACTGATTTGCTGGCAAACCTTTACTGGACCACCAAAGCTTAGCGCAGGAGTAAAGAAGGGGATAACTTGGAGTATTTTCATTTGACTGATCTGTTATTTTTATAATAAGATTATATTACATTAAAACTGATCATATTTGTAGCCCCAAATGAATATATTGTTTATCCATGAAACAGAGTATATAGAGAAGGTCGTTATCGAGTTTCAAATCATTCCGGAAATTCTTGCCTCGGAAGGACACAATGTCTATATGATTGATTTCCCGATGTCCTGGAAAAAGAAGAGCTTTTTTGACTTCGGTACTTTCAAAACACAACACCTGACGGATGTCCGACGAACTGGAAAAAAGAAGGGGATCACTCTCGTCAGACCAGGCATTATCAAGATACCAGGTATAAGCCGCCTTGTCGCTTTTTTTGCTTACTTTTTCATCATCCCGCGAGCTCTAAAAGAGTATAAAATTGATAAAATCGTTTTGTACTCTGTGCCGACAAACGGAGTGCAAACGGTGTTTTGGGCAAAAAGGTTCGGGATACCTATACATTTTCGTCTTCTCGATGTCTTGCACCAATTAGTCCCTTCGAAAATACTCTCATGGCCGACCTTCATTCTTGAAAAATATGTATACAAAAGAGTTTCTGAAATTTCAGCGATAACTCCGATGCTAGTTGAATATGCGATTGAGATGGGTGGCGATCCTAAAACAACTTTTTATCTCCCCTCAGGTTCTGATCTAGATTTTTTCTACCCAGAAGGTAAGAACAAAGATTTGATTAGAAAATTTGGCATTACCGAAAAAGACAAGGTTGTGTTGTTCGCTGGTACGCTTTACAATTTTTCTGGTTTAGATGTTTTGATCGAGTATATGGCAAGAAACAGGGAGGCTACCAAAGATGTTAAGCTAATAATTGTTGGTCATGGTCAACAAGCTGATCTTCTCAACAAATTAATAGCTAAAAATCGTTTTGAGGACAGAGTCATATTGACGGGTTTCATCGACTACGCGAAGTTACCGAAATATATAAATCTTGCAGATGTTTGTATAAATCCTTTTCAGATAAATAAAATCACAGATATTATTTTCCCAGGGAAAGTCTATCAATATATGGCTTCTGAAAAACCTGTGATTGCCACTAGGCTTCACGGCGTTCTCGACATCTTTCCTGACAATGGTGGGAAAAATAATATTTACTATTTTGATCTAAAGAGGCCGAAAGAGTTTTTTCAGCTAGTCAAAAAAATTGGCAGTAAGAGAGTAAAGGATGTCAACCCTTCTCTGCAAGAAATATCGGAAGCTTTATACAAGAGACTTGAAAAGTTGAAGTGATTACTCAACATCTTTGAGTCCAAGCTTCATAACCATATCGCGAACTTGCTTTTCTATTCTGTTGGCTTTTACGTAGACTCGGTAGATGACAAAGAGGAGAAAGACAAGTACAAGCCCAAGAAATGTACCTATGCCGATACCTTTTTGGCCAATATTCGCCGCGATTTGCATGATATTAATCGGGAAGAGGGCGGCAACGATGACTGCGCCCCAAACCAAGAGCCAAAATATGAACATCGTTATCGATTCCGTATGTTTTTTAAGATCATAATAAGTCTTGGTTATCGAGACCAAACTTAGGATAATTGCGATGATGCGAACTATGGTTAAAATCATTTTTTGCCCGTGAATTTAATATTAATTATTTTCGTCAGGATATTGACGGCATTGAGCCAGCTTTGGCCGGTGGTATTTGAATATTTGGTGTAGATCACTTCGATCGGCACTTCGGTAAATCTCAATTTATTTCTCTTGACCTCCCCCATGATTTCTGAGCAAATCTCATAGCCAATTGCGTGGAAACACATCTTGCTGATTGCTTTTTTGTTGAAAGTTCTCATGCCCGATTGACTGTCAGATGACCATTTGTGAAAAACCATAAATGTCAGGAAGTTCATTAGCCAGTTGCCAAATATTTTGAAAAATGGCATGCCTGCGGTATTCAGCATTCGTGTGCCAGTGACAACATCGGCCCTATTTTCCAATATTGGTCGTATCAATTTTTCGACATCGTCAGGATTGTGTTGGCCGTCGGCGTCCAAGGTGACGATAATGTCGGCCTCCAGCTTTTTCGCAGCCTCAAACCCTGTCGTCGTTGCAGCCCCAACCCCCATATTGATGACGTGCTTGACGGCATAGTTAGCGCATTTGTCGGCAATAAGAAAAGTCCCATCGGAAGATCCATCATCGATCACGATAGAGATTATCTCGTCGACACCTTTGATATTTTTGGGAAGTTTCTTGATCACTTCCGCAATCACGGTGGCTTCGTTGTGCGCCGGTATGACGATGGCTAACTTCATATATTTAGCAATTATTTTACTAACAATAAAGTATCACATTTGCATTATGTGAGCAAACTCTTGGAGACGACTTGCCGGTTGCGATTTATAGTGGTACACAAAAAATGCAATAACTGATATCATTGATGTGTGAAGAATACAGAGAAAGTTCTTAAATTTATTATTCATTGGCGTTGGCTTTTTTATGTGATTGCCTTTTTGACATTGGCATTTCTATCTTCTCAGTACGCTTTGATCACCAATGGTTTTCCAACTGGTGATGACCCCGCGATTCATATCCAGTATATTCACATATACAGCTACAGAGAGATGTTTAAGATACTTTCGTATCCAATGCCGCTTTCTATCTTTAAATTCTTCCATAGCATTAGTCATCTTTCGGCACCAACTCTTTTTGTTTTACAGATTTCGACTCAACTGTTTTTGGCCTCCGTGAGTCTTTTTTTCTTTATCAAAAAGATGACGAAGAGCAATCTTTATTCTTTTGTCGGCGCGGCCGCTTTTGCTTTGGGTTGTTGGTCCGTCGATAGTCTGCGGATGGGGCTTTTTGCTGAATCTTTCGGTTGGATAGTTTTGATTTGGACGCTATATTTTCTCGCTTCCGGTAATATTTTACTTACAGTTCTTTCGAGCGCATTTTTAGCTTTTAGCCATCCTTTTTCTTTTACGATTTTTGCCCTGATTTTTATGTTGTATTTCGTCCTTATGATATTTGAAAAGCAAGGTCGCAAGTATATTCTTATTATTGGCGGAATTTATATTGGTGCGATTGTAGTGTGTTATCTGGTCGATCCAGCAATTTTGGTCAAATTTCGTGATTTCATAAATCCTGAGAGAATCGGTTGGGGCGAACGGCCACTCTGGGAAGTACTCATCAACAACGATCCATTGCGAACCTTCTCTCTTGTTTTTGCCTTGATCGGAGTCGTGATCTCGACCAAAAATTGGTCAAGTCGTTACATCAAAGTATTGTATTTGCTGTTATTTGTCGCGCTGTTTATGTCAATGAACCAGATATTCGGGGTTCGCTTCCTTGTATTTCGATTTTTCCCGTATCTTGATATAGCCCTAGCCATATTTATCTCCCTTGGGGTGAAGCATTTTGTCGAGACAATGAAACTCGGTAGATTTTACTCGATCGGACTGACAATATTAATTGGTATTGTGGCATTGTGGCCACATTTTCGTGGTAACAATATTATTACCTCATATCAAGTGAATAATGTTGCGGCCAATGACAGTATGACTATAGGAGACAGGGAAGCAATCGACTGGTTGCAACGAAATTCAGACAGTAGTGTTGTTGTAACTGCAACACACAAACGCCAGATTTGGATCAAGGCATTGACTGATGTTGGCTCTATAGAAAATTTGTCGGTTTTCCAAAAGACAGATGTGTTGCCAACGGGATTAAACTTCAACGAAATATACTACGCAGAAGTTGACCAAATTCCAGCGATTGTGAGTGACAATTACTCTCTCATTTATGATCACGATGGTGTTAAAATATTTAAGGTAAAATGACAAAGATTCAAAAAATAATTTACTCGGTAATTGCAATATATATAGTCACAGTTGCAGCCATGCCTGCTTTTGGTCGACTTCGTGTTTTTTTATTTTTGGCTGTTATCGTTGCGTGCGGACTATTGATCGAGCTGGACATTAAAACCAGATTTTATTTCGTGGCGGCTTTGGGAACAGCGGGTTTATTTTTTCTCAAAATTATTCCAACTCCATATCAGCATCTTGTCTCAAGGCACTTACCGATGAGTTATGGCATTATTTTGTCAATAATCTCAATCTTCGGCTCTACAGTGGCAGTATTTTTTCTCGTCAGATATTTATTAATATTGTTCAAAATATCAGAGCACAAATGAAACAAGCGATTTTGGTTACAAGTGTGGCGGACCAGTCCGCAACGACAAAAAGAAAGCTAACAATCTTAAACACTTACCAGCTGCCTGGCTTATTGGCTTTTTTCGACTTTTCCTCTGAGTATATTTTTCGAAATTATGTAATTGACCACCACCAAGACAAGCTCTGAAGCGAGTGTGGTCCAAGCTGCAGCGATGTATGAGTAACGGGGGATGAAGATCAGGTTCAAGATTAAGTTGAAAAGCAGGATGAAGCCAGTCACCTTCAACATAGTTTTGCGTTTGTCAGCCGCAATCATCACTTCGGCCATCAGATAGTTCAGGAAGATCAGCGGCAGGGTGAAAGAGAGGACGATCAAAGCGTCTTTGCCGGCGACAAATTCGTCCGAGCTAATCAAGCGGAGAATTGGCTCAGAAAAGGCTGTACAAATCAGTGCAATTAGTAGCCCGAGACCAGAGAGTAATAGGGCTGATTTTTTCAATATTCTGGCGACATTTTTTCTTTGCTCGGCTGTATTTAGGTTTTGAGCCAGGGCGGGCTTTAGGGCACTCGAGAAATAAGAGCCAATAAAAGCTGTAACCTCGAGGACTTTGTAGGAGACTGAGTAGATACCGACAGCTGCTGCACCTTTTAGAACATAGAGCATGAGTGTGTCGAGTTTGAAGTAAAGATTATTCAAGATGAAGACGATGCCCATCGGCCAAGCCATTTCTAGTATCCATTTGGTAAATTTGCGATCGTGTTCAAAGCCAAACTTGATGAATTGACGAGAGAAAAGCCACTTGAAAACAAAGATAAACAAGCCGTAGATCGCGATCGTGGCAGCGACCCAGAGAAAATTGCCTCTGAGTGTGACGACGGTCGCTATTGCCACTATGGAGAGAAACTTGCTCAGAAACTCTGCTAGAGCCGAATAGGGCATCTGTAGGCGGTATTGGAGGACCATATCGTAGACGCTACCGAGTAGATTGAAAAAAAGGAAACCACAGGCGATGATAGAACCGTAGAAAATATCAGGATTGTGGCGATACGGGGTAAAAAATAAAATTCCGACTACCACCAGACAGGCTAGAGCTGCAGTTACGGCTCTGATCGTGAAGACATTGGAAATAATCTTTTTCTCCAGATTTGGATTTTTGGCAATTTCTCGAACAGTCACAGCAAATAGACCGAGATCGGCGATGACGATGAAAAAGTTTACATAGGTCGTGATCGCGTTGTAATTACCGACACCTTCGACGCCGATGTAGCGAGCGAGTATTTTGATCGAAATCAGTGTCAACACCAAAGTGACCAGTCGGACGAGGACTTGAGAAAAGGTGTTCCAGAGAATCGCTTTGCGATTAAACATAAAATCCTTTGGATTTTAGAATTTTGAATAATGAATTATGAATCATGGTTTTTGGAGCTTTTTACTAACCCGTTAAGTAATTTATGTACAATTATTGACTGATTAATCAAGCTATTGTAGTCAATAGTATCAAGAAATCCGACATCCTTAGCGATCAAAAGTTGGCTTTGTAACTCTGTTGTTGACCCAAGAGATATTGAGTAAAATTGTACTTTTTCTTTGTATGATTGTCTGCTAAATCCCTCTGCTATATTTGATGAAATCGAAACGGCGCATCTCCTAGATTGGTTTGTCAGTCCAAACATCTCTTCTTTTGGGTATTTCTTGGTAACTTCATATACTTTTACTGCCAATTTGCGAGATTCTTTCCATGAATTTAAGTCTGCGAAAGATTTTATTGTTTTGTTTTCATCCATAATTCATGATTCCTGATTCGTAATTCACTTATTTGAGGTTCATCTTCTCAGCCACACCTTTCCAGACTTTACTCATGGATCTATTCTTGACCAGCAGGTATAGGCTGAAACCAAGAGCGATAAAGAAAAGCGCTGCCAAGCCGATCGACAGGTTCATATAGTTGATTTTTTCCCACCATTTTTTGACTGGGATTATTGGTTCTTTTTCGTCAGCTGAGGTTAAAAGTGTGATTTTCCCGCCTTTAGCTTGGGAGATTTCGAAGATGGTAGGATCACTTACCGGTGTCAAAACCTTGTTCAGCTGGCCTTGTACAGTCAATTTGTAGAAACCAGAATTGATTGGATAGTCGATCAAAAGTTCGAAATCGCCATTGGCATCAGCCATCGCAGACAAACTTTTTCCTTCGGGCACCGAGACCGACGGAGCAAGAATAATATTAGCGGTGTAGCCGGCAATTGTTTTGCCCTTGATCTTGATACCGCTGATATTACCCTCGGCAATATTGTTCGAAAAATCAGCCGTTTTTTCAATGGAAGAAATGGTTGGTTTGGTAAGTGTTTCGTCAATTTTGGCATCTGGCTCTTTGATCGTAATTTTGAAAGTTGTTGTTGGTCCCCAACCGTCGCCATTTTTTGCTCGGATATGGAAATAATATTCACCGATGGCTTTGTCTGGGTAGGAGATCGAAGTGTCGGCGGAAGTTGCGGTTGTTGGAGGGGTCGTGTCGGCGGCTTGGTCCAGCAAATAGGAAAAATCAGTCACGCCACTACCCTTATCCCACGCAAGGGCGATGGTTGTCGCTTCATAGGCGGTGCTTTGATCTGGGTGAGAGGAGGAAGTGACAGTGATTTGTCCCGGGGTGACAAGAGCTCGTTGAATCGTAAAAGTCGTTCCGTCAGTACCAGTGCCGACGACTGAGGCTACCCCGCCAGTCGTTCTAACCATCTTGGCGCCAGAAACAGAGACTGAGCCGCTGCCAATACTTTTGGCGCGAAGTCTGATCGTCGCAACAGTGAAAGAGGAGGTGGCGCTAACCATGCCGACAAACTGTTTGCCATTTGAGGGTGAGTACCCAGGCATCCAGGTCGCATTTCCAGCCGAAAACGAAACAATATCGACTGGTCCGGAGACTGAAATTGTGCCTTGTAGGGTATCAAATTCGGCACCTTTGGCTGCTACAGTGATATTGAAGGTGTCACCAACAGTTTTCGTCCCGCCCCCAGAAGCACTGATGCTTCCATCGGCCCAAGCCGAAGTCGGCAGGCTGAAAATGGTGATAGCAGAGAGCAGCAGCCCGGCTGCGATTGATCTAATTTTATTCATAATTTTCCTTCGATTTATATAATTATTAATTTATTCATTTAATCAATTAGACATTTATTCATTTATTGAATATTTGATTATTTAGTTATTGGTTTACCCCTCTCCTTTTCAAGGAGAGGCAGGGGTGAGGTTTAATGTTTAAGAAGAAACCTCATCTAACTTCTCCTTGAAAAGGAGAAGAACCCTTAGGTTAATTTATCCTATTTATTTCCAATAACTTGCTAACATCGACAGGTCGACAATATCGACGACTCCGTCTCTGTTCATATCGACAAGGGGATTGCCTGGATCAGTTTGGCCCCAATAACTTGCAAACATCGATAAATCAAGAATTTCTACCGTACGATCGCCATTGAAATCACCAGGAACTGGTGGTGGGGTATTGACGGCGCCGCCGGCGACAGAGGGATATGGAACCGCAATGTATTCTGATATTACATAATCTGCCAGCCAACTGCGTCCAGCGCCAGGCACGCTTTTCAGCCAATCATTTATCTGAGTGCCGGTCATCGGACTTGAATTGCGGAAGTCATCATTGGAGAAGATGTTGTTAATATTATTGACACCGCCGTTTGGGGCTCCCCACCACTTGGTGTAATATGTCCAGAAGTTCGAGTTAGTATTGTAAGCAGATATGTGAGGTGTGTAGGCGTATAGTACTTTGGTGGCAATGTTGGCTGGGTTGATGATCGTCCCGTCTACTGTTGTGTCGTTACTGTAGTTGCCGCTCGAGGCGTATTTGTTGTACATCGTGTCAAAATTGTAAACCGAGTAGGCTATCTGGTGACCAAGACCGCCAAAGACATTGGCTCTCTCTAGATAAGTCGCATTGCCATAAAGTGCATCGGAGCAGTAGTTAGGATCTTTTTGATTCAGGCAAGTCGCCATTCTCTCGTCATACATATAGAACATTGGCCAAGTTCGTACTGTTTCGCTGCTTGGTGAGGTTTGAGTGATTGACGAGCTTTCTCTCTGTAGTATCGCCAAAATCATCCGAGGGTTGATGTTGTGCTCGTTGCTTTCGTCGGCGATGAGCTGAGCAACAGTTTTGCCATAGAAAACAGTGCCATTGCCGCTAACCTGCCTCGATGAAACAGTAACGAGGCTGACCTGTCCGTCTGCCGCCACCGCGTTCATCGGGAAAGAAATGAGCGAGGCAATCGCCATCATCCCCGCAAAGAACTTAAAAATTTTAGGCATAAATATTCCTTCTTTCCTATTATAGCAAAAAAATAGTCCTTGGTCTGTTGATAAATAAAATATCTATTTCAGTTTAAGTCGTCCTAGGCAAACTAGAAACCTCTGATATTCTTTGTTATAATCACTCTATGATAAATCCAAAAACTTTTTCCAAATACTGCGTCTACATTAGCGTTTTTCTAGTTCCATTTTACATCTTTCGTTTCAAAGTTTTCGGCGTGCCAACCAACATACTGGAGGTTTCAGTACTGGTATCGTTTATTTCAACCATTTATTTCTTGCTGAGAGATCGACAGAAATTGGTTTTCGGACCGATCTGGCCATATCTCTTTCTACTTTGCGCGATGATCTCGACTTTCATCGCGGGCGATCGATTGCAAGCTCTTGGAGTGCTGAAAGGCTGGTTTGCTGCACCAATAATAATGTATTTGCTGGTGATAAATCTTTTTAAGGCAGACGAGGTAAAGAAATTGTCGATATCTTTTTTTGCCTCGATGATGATCGTCTCAGTCTGGGCAATTTTGCAAAAGATGCGTATTATCGGCGCGTTGTTTTACCAGACCCAGGATATCGAGATTGTCCAATATATGCAGCACCCACTGCGAGCCCTTGGTCCTTTCAATTCGCCAAATTTTTTGGCAATGTATCTGGCGCCGATGATTTTTCTCTCGATCCCAATTTTTCAGTTTGTCAAAACGAGATACAAGAAGGTGGTTTTGTTACTAACTTTTATTATTCCCTCTGTCGCGATATATTTTTCTGGCTCGAGAGCTGGTCTCTTGGCCTTGATCGCGGGGGCGATGGTGTATGTCATCAACGAATTTGTCTGGCATAAAAACAAAAAAGCCTTGTTCGTAGCTCTGGCCCTGGGTATAGTTTTGGTTTATGGTCTTTATGGTTTCCTGAATACCAAGGATTCTTCTAGGGCGATTAGCAATAGCTCTCGTTTGGTTATTTATCATTACTCCGTCGAGCTGATCAAACAGCGATCTATCCTTGGCGTTGGTTTGGGTGAATATCACCAAGCAGTTGATGTTATTACCAAGGATGATGGTGACTTTCAATTTTATAAATTACCGTATGCCGTGCATCCTCATAATGTTTTTCTGGCAATGTGGCTTAATCTTGGTTTGGCCGGTTTTATTGTATTTTTAATCATTCTTATTCGATTTTATCGATATGAGATTTATTCCAGGGATAGATTTCAGGCTGGCCTTGTCCTGTCGGCGATGACCGCCATCTTGATTCATGGGCTTTTTGATACAACTTATTTCAAAAATGATTTGTCGATGATTTTTTGGTTGATCATCGCTATTAAAATTATATACGAGAAGAAAGAACATGAAATTATTGCCAAAGTTTAATTTTTCTCAAACAATCTCAATCTTTTTCATGTTTTTGATTATTTTTCTGCCATTTGGTCACCTGCTTTGGTATTATTTCCTGTCAGTTTCTGGGTTTGATTTACCGGAATTCCCGTATTTGCATTTCTATGATCTTGTCATTGTTGTATTGTCTCTGGTGGCTTTCATCAAATATTTGCTGAATTTCAACCGAAAGTCTTTTTTGGACTGGCGTTTTTTTTCAATTTGTCTGATGGCACTCGGTTTGATTTCGATATTTTTTATTTCTCCGAGCTGGCGCCAGGGAGTTGAAGGTTTCCGTTTTACTCTTTTGTCGATTGCACTTCTTTTCTCCGCTTCTGTCTTTGGACAAGCTTGTGATCTGAAAAAAATGATTAGAATATATCTTTGGGTCGCATTTGTCGTGGCTCTGTGGGCGCTGATTGAGAGATTGTTCCCACTGAATTATTGGCAATTAATCATCCCGAACATTGAAAACTCGTATGGCACATTTCTGGTCGGGAGTAGTAACATCCAGCGTAGCGCTTCGTTTTTGCTAGGTGCGAATCAACTTGGGTCATATCTTTTACCGACGTTTTTCCTTAGTATCAGTGATATTATCGAAAATAGGTCAAAAAAGTTGCCTGTTTTGTTTTCTGTAGTATTCTTTCTGGCCATCTTTTTCTCCTTTTCTCGCGCTGCGCTGCTCGGACTGCTTTTGTCCCTGTTCATCTTTCTTTATGTAAGATTGGGTCAAAAGGTTCGCAGGATACTGATATCATTTGCGGTGTTGCTGGCGCTAGTGGTAACCCTGATAGGACTATTTCCAAATAACAAATTATCACAGTTGGTCACACACGGGGAATCCCAGATTGGCCACAATCAAGCACTTACCGAGACACTCGTTGAACTAAAAGCAAGAACCGCGCATGGTTGGCCGATCATCGTTGGTGGTGGTATCGGCACGGCTGGACCAATTGCCATAAAATATGGCGGCTTGATACCAGAATCATGGTATTTGCAGCTCGTTCTCGAGCTTGGCATTTTGGGTTTCGTTCTCTGGCTGGTGGTCTTTGGTCTGATTTCCAAAAATTTAATTGTCTCAAAGCAATTCGGACTGTTTTTTGGGCTTTTATCGCTCATGATTACCGCTCTGTTCCTTCACACTTTTGCCGACAATCTTGTTTTGGTGTATACCATGTTTATATTGATTGGGGTCGCGAGCAGTCAAAGAAAGTTAATCCAAACGGACAAGGAAGAACAGCCAAGGTATCTCTCGACAGGCTCGAGACCTGATGGCAATAACCAAGGAACAATAATCAGTTAATATCCAATAATCAAATATTCAATAAATGACTAAATGATTAATTGATTAAATGAATAAATCGGTAAACATATGAGCAAGGAAAAATTGACGAAGCGAATATTAATTGACGGTCGTTTCATCGGAGTTGGGGATTCCATTGCGCGCTACACGCTTGAGCTTTTGCGCGGGGTTTTGGCATTGGACAAGGAAAACGAATATACACTACTTATTCGCCCAATCGGAATCAAAAGTGTGTCTGACTTTTTGGAAATTGAGAAATCAGACATTGAAAAATTGATTAAAAATTTTAAATTACCAGCCCCTCGTAACTCGAAGAGTGAAGTGGGGGTGATTGGAAAATTGCGTATTCGGGTTCTCGACATTCCGCACTACAGCTTCGCAGAGCAAACTAGTTTGCTGTCATACTTAAATACTGAACATTTTGACCTAGTACACTTCACTCAGTTCAATCACCCAATCTTTTATCGTGGCAACTATGTGGTGACGATTCATGATCTGATCTTGCTCAAGACTGCTGGCAATCCGCTAAAAAAGTTTTTTTACAACCTTGTGATGGGGGATGCTGTTAAACATTCTAAGAAAATTATCTCCGTTTCGGAAATGACCAAGAAAGATATTGTTTCCACTTATGGAGGAGACGCTGACAAGATTGAAACAATCTATCATGGCATTGACCAAGAAAAGTTTGGGGCAGAAAACAGAAAACAGAAAACGGAAAACAGTGCAAAAACACTGGAAAAATATGGGATTTTGGGTAAATACTTGTTGTATGTCGGAGCGTGGAAGAGTCATAAAAATTTGAGGAGATTGCTGGAGGCATCTGCAAAAGTCAGGCAATCGACAGATATTCAGTTGGTTCTCGTAGGGAAAATCGACCACGACGAACCAAAACTTATTGAAAAAATTGAGTCGATTAACAACTCAGCTCTCAGTTCTCAGCTCTCAGTTCCAATTGTTCTTACTGGTGCGATTGACATTAATTCCGGTGAATTGCCCGCACTTTACTCTGGTGCTGCTGTCTATATCATGCCATCGCTCCTCGAGGGATTTGGTTGGCCACCGCTCGAGGCGATGGCTTGCGGCACGCCTGTCGTTGCCTCGGAAACTTCTTGTATCCCCGAAATATTAGGCGACGCTGCACTTTACTTTGATCCACTTTCGGTCGAAGATATGGCAAATAAAATTGAAAAAGTCTTGGCTGATGATGATCTGCGCATCAAACTGATTGAAAAGGGATTGAAACAGTCCGCCAGATACACTTGGAGTGAAACAGCTCGAAAAACATATCAGATTTATCAAGATTGTCTCGAAGCCTAGTCTCTCTTTCTGTCATTCCCGCGTAGGCGGGAATCCACAAATAGTATTAATGCAAAGGTATACTTTTCTTGGTGCTTACGACCCAAAGGGTCCCCTTCGGGGCCTTGACGGGATTCCCGGCGGAGTTTATCCTGAACTCGTTTTAGGGCGGGAATGACAAAAGGAATTGGCTATGGCAGAATAAAGTGGTTATTTAAATGATGTTTTTTACCTCTTAGGCGCGAAAAGACCGCCATCCTTACGGAGAGCGGTCTTTCGGTTTTTTTGTCATGTCGCTTCGTTACGGCGCGACATGGAAAACTATATTGATTCCGCTGTGTCCCTCTTCCTTTATCTCCAGCGCCTCAATTTGCCATTCTCCTGGCAAGGTCAGATCCCATTCGTTGGAATCTGTAATAGTTCCGTTGGGCGCAGTTATTTTGTAGCTGCACGGGAGTAAGTTTCCGTTGTTGTCAGTAACTGACATCCTGATCCGGTTTCCAACTCTCAGTCCGTTGATCGGAGCAGGGAGAACTGCCCCGTCCAATACCAGATTAAGTTGAGAAATCATTCCGGGACCGGGATCATTTGTACCGCCGCTGCAACCAACCAGAAAATATACGAGCACAAGGCTCAATACTAGTGTCAACATCGCCATCAGATTACGCATCTGCGTACTCCTTACAATCAGTGCTTACTGTCTCACCTGTGTGGATCAGATTCATCCGATTGAACGCTCATATATTAGCACATATTTAATTATTTGTCAAGATTGAAGGCATGACGACTTTATGGTAAATTGTGACTACATTAAATAATTATTAATTGTCTGGAGACACGGTTATGTACGCACTTTCAATCGGCCTGGCGATCGGAGCAGCTCTGATCTCGATTGTTTATGGTTTTATCTTGGTTTTGAGCGTCAACAAGCAGGACGCTGGTAACAAAAGGATGACGGATATTGCGAAAGCAATTCAGGAGGGGGCAATGGCTTTCCTCAATCGTCAGTATTCAACTGTCGGCGTTGTTGCGGCAGTGCTTTTCGTGATCTTGATGTACTCTTTGGGCTGGAAAGTTGCCCTTGGTTTCTTGGTCGGTGCCTCATTTTCAGCTTTGGCTGGCTATGTTGGCATGAATGTCTCAGTTCGGGGTAACGTTCGTACCGCTGAAGCTTGCCGCAAAGGCCTGCCTGCGGGCATGGATGTCGCTTTCAAATCCGGCACCGTGACTGGTTTCTTGGTTGTTGGTCTCGGCCTTTTGGCTGTGACTGGTTTTTATGCAATTTTCAAAGATATCAACGCTCTGATCGGCTTGGGTTTTGGTGGATCTTTGATCTCAATCTTTGCTCGACTTGGCGGCGGTATCTTTACTAAAGCAGCTGACGTTGGAGCTGACTTGGTCGGTAAAGTTGAAGCTGGTATCCCTGAGGATGATCCACGCAATCCAGCTGTGATCGCTGACAATGTTGGTGATAATGTCGGTGACTGTGCTGGTATGGCCGCTGATTTGTTCGAAACATATTCTGTTACTGCTGTGGCAGCAATGTTACTCGGACACCTTTTCTTCCCACATTTTGAAAATGCAATCTTGTTTCCTCTTGTTCTTGGTGCCGCTTCGATCATCACTTCGATCGTCGGTTCTTGGTTCGTCAAACTTGGTAAAAATTCCAAAGACATTATGGGCACACTTTATCGTGGCTTGATCGTTGCTGGCGTCTTGGCTGCTGTTGTCTTTTACTTCATCACCAAGTGGATGATGGTCGACAATGGTCAGTATTCTGTTTTGGATATCTATTTCTCAGCCTTGATCGGCCTAGCTGTGACCGCTGCTCTCTGTCTGATCACTGAGTACTTCACTTCGACAAAATTCCAGCCTGTTCGCTCGATTGCTGAGAGCTCAGCCACTGGTCACGGTACAAATGTTATCACTGGTTTGGCTGTTTCTATGCGTTCGACCGCTATGCCAGTATTGGTTCTCGGTGCTGCTATCTTGGGCGCCTATGCTTTCGCAGGTATCTATGGTATCGCTATTGCCGCGATGGCTATGCTTTCGATGGCTGGTATCATCGTCGCGATTGATGCTTTCGGCCCCGTAGTTGATAATGCTGGCGGTATTGCTGAGATGGCTGAATTGCCAGCTGATGTTCGAGTTCACACTGATGCTCTGGACGCTGTTGGAAATACAACCAAGGCCGTGACCAAAGGTTACGCTATTGGTTCAGCCGCACTCGCAGCGATGGTTTTGTTTGCTGATTATACTGAAAAATTGACTCAGGCTGGCGGCCACTTTACTTTCGATCTTACCGATCCAAAAGTTTTGGTTGGTTTGTTCATCGGTGGTCTCTTGCCATATTACTTTGGCTCTTTGGCCATGGAAGCGGTTGGAAAAGCTGCTGGTGCAGTTGTGACTGAAGTTCGTCGACAATTCCGCGAGATTAAGGGTATTATGGAGGGCAAAGCTAAGCCTGATTATAGTCGAGCTGTTGATATTGTGACCAAGGCCGCTATTCGTGAAATGATCTTGCCTTCGGCAATTGCTGTTGCTTCACCAATTTTGGTTGGCTTCTTGCTTGGCCCTGTCGCTCTTGGTGGTTTCTTGATTGGAACAATCATCACCGGTCTATTCGTCGCAATTTCGATGACCTCTGGTGGTGGCGCTTGGGACAATGCCAAGAAATACATCGAAGAGGGTAATGTCGGTGGCAAAGGTTCTATTGCTCATCAAGCTGCAGTGACTGGTGACACCGTTGGTGATCCATACAAGGACACTGCTGGTCCAGCGATCAATCCAATCATTAAAGTGGTTAATATTATCGCTCTCCTGATCGCAACTGCCTTGGTTGAAGTTTCGGTTTCTAATGTAACCAAGATCGTAGTTGTTGCTGTCCTAATCATCGGCATCATCGCTTGGATGATGTTCGGGCCGAAGGCTGAAAAAACTCTGAAATAAGTGTTTGAGACGATGGCCCTGCACATGCGGGGCCATTTCTTGAGAACTTAGTTTGCAGGTTTGAGACCTCACCCCAACCCTCTCCTTCGATAGGAGAGGGGGTACAGAAGCGACAAAACGATTGCGTTTTATTATTCCTCTCCTTCGAAAGGAGAGGGAGTAAAGATCAGTCAGTGTTTGCTTATTCCTCTCCTTTTGAAGGAGAGGCTAGGTGAGGTGAAGTCGCAGGGAACTATTAATTCAGTTTTAAACAAATTGACTGAAATCTTCAATCAAAATACTTCCAAAGAAACAAGGAGAAAGCTTCGTCGAAATGCCCCTGTGACGGAATCGATTATGTGGTCGAAGCTCAGAAACAATCAGTTGCTCGATTCGAAATTCAGACGACAGTATAGTATTGGCATCTATGTAGTAGATTTTTATTGTTCACAAAAAAGGCTTGCAATCGAAATTGACGGGGATAGCCATTTTACTGAGCAGGCCGTTGCATATGACAAAGCGCGTGAATGCTATATAGAAAGTCTTGGTATCACTTTTCTGAGATTCACAAACGATGAAGTTATGAAGAATATCGATGGAGTATTGATCAAAATAATGAGAGTTTTGGAGCAGGTCTCTATTTGAAACCTCACCCCCGCCCTCTCCTTCGATAGGAGAGGGAGCACAAAATCAGTCAGAGGTTGATTATTCCTCTCGTTTCGATAGTAGAGGGAGCACGGAATCATTTGTAGATGATCATTCCTCTCCTTTCGAAGGAGAGGCTAGGTGAGGTGAAATGTCAGTAAATTATTAACAGATGTGTAGTTATGAAAAACAACAAATCAATCCAAATTTCCGAAGCTGTTCTAGATCGTTTTGAGGGCGATAGAGCCGTCTTGACTGTGGATGAAGAGGAAATCATCCTTTTCAAAAAGATCATGCCAGCGGCGGCTAAGGAGGGCGACACGCTAGTCGTCTCGATCTCAACTAGAGAAGCTGAGACGAAGCGCAAGACTCAGAAAGCCAAAGAGCTATTAAATGAAATACTGGGTGGTTCGTCCGGTCGATAGATTGAATTAAAATAGCTGAACCTATAAACTAAAAGAAGGCAATTGTCTTCTAATTTTGGTTACGATGGAAAAAAGAGGGGAAGCTAATTTTCACACTTGGTCCATTAGGGACGCCGAGCATCAATTCAAAACTGATCGCGTTTTTGGGTTATCAAAATCAGAAATCATCAAAAATAGACAAAAATATGGTGCCAATACGATCATTCAGAAAAATCAGAACACAGCCCTAAAAATATTCTTTCGCCAGTTCGCGAACTTTTTTATCTTACTGTTGTTGGTGGCCACCATCATCTCATATTATATCGACGGGTTAGAGCAATCGATAATATTGTTGGCCGTAATATTGGTGAATGTTTTGCTCGGTTTTTTTCAGGAATATAAGGCGGATCGTGCACTTGCAGCACTCAAGCGATCGTATCTATCCGAGTGCCGAGTCGTCAGAGGCAAAATAACCATCGTGATGCCAAGTGAGGATTTGGTCGTAGGCGATGTTGTTGTCTTGGAACAGGGCGATAAAGTTCCAGCCGATATTCGCATCTCAGAAAGTGTATCATTGCGCATCGACGAATCTATGATGACTGGTGAATCGATGCCAATTAGTAAAACCGTCTCTTCTCTCAATACCAAAACGGCACTTTCTGATAGGTCGAATATGGTTTTTGCCTCAACTCTGGTCGTTGCTGGCCATGGGCGCGGTATTGTGGTCGGTGTTGGAGGTAATACTGAGTTTGGTAAAATTGCTGGCTTGGTAAACAAAGCCGAAGAAAAAACACCACTTGAAAAACAGATTGATTATATTGCGAAAAATCTCACTCTTGTGTCCGTCGTTTTGTGCGTGATTGTTTTTGGCCTTGGTTATTGGCGAGGTGAATCACTCTGGCCGCTTTTGACATTGACGATCGCCTTATTGGTAGCTGCTGTGCCCGAGAGTTTGCCAACAGCGGTTACTCTGGCACTATCGATCGGGGTTTCACGGATGGCCAAGCAAAAGGCGATTGTTCGTCGGCTAGCTTCGGTCGAGACTCTTGGTACTGTTAATGTTATTGCGACCGATAAAACTGGTACGATTACAAAAAACCACCTGACAGTCGACGCAATTTCGCTCTACCGAGGTGATAAATTTGAATATTTGCAGATGGCAGACCACAAACTTGATCGGCCGGTAAATCAGTTCATCACTTATGGTTTGCTCTGTTCAAATGTCGACCTTGCGAATCAGGATGATTTCACTGGTGATCCACTTGAAACTGCCATTGCTGAATTGGGCAAAAAGCTTGGCCACAACAAGGAGCTAGTATTGTCTCACGAAAGAATTAGTGAGACACCTTTTGATTCGAAAACAAAATTTATGTCTGTTTTGGTGAAAGAGGAATCTCTTAAATACATCGTTAAAGGTGCTCCAGAGGTAATCATAGACTTCTGCAATCTGACGACAAAGAACAAAGAAATAGCTCGCAAGGAAGCAGAGTCATTGTCGAAAAAAGGCTACAAGGTAATTGCCATCGCGGTAAAATATCTTGGTCGAGGTCAGTCTCCGGAACCAGAGCGCATGGATCTTCTTGGATTTTTCTGTATGGCCGATGAGCCAGCGGAAGGAGTCGAAAAAGCAATCAAGGATACGCTTGTTGCTGGTATCTGGCCGGTCATTATTACTGGAGATCATCCTGAAACGGCTAGATTTATAGCTCGCAAGATAGGGCTAGAGGTTGCCGATGACGAGATTATGGTTGGGGTCGATTTCAGTCAGAAATCAGAAAGTGATTTAGCTAAAACATTAAAAAAGATCAAAATATTTGCGCGAATCTTGCCCGAAGACAAATATAAAATTGTTCAACTCTATCAGAAGGCTGGTTTTTGTGTCGCTATGACCGGTGATGGTGTCAACGATGCCCCAGCAATCAAGCAGGCTGAAGTAGGCATCGCGATGGGAGTACGGGGGAGTGAAGTTGCCAAAGATTCGGCTGATATCGTGTTGCTAGACGACAAATATTCTACGATCATCACCGCGATTGAATATGGTCGGACAATTTACGACAATATCAAGAATACAATTGTTTTTCTAATCGCAGGGAACCTGAAAGAGCTCATGTTGGTCGGCTTGTCCTTTGCTATTGGGCTACCGACGCCGCTCATCACAGTTCAGATTCTCTGGATCAATCTGGTCACTGACTCATTGCCCGCACTTGCGTTGGCTGTCGGCAAACCGGATAAAAATGTTCTGTCGAGCAGTCCGCGTCCTAGCAACACAGACTCGCTCCGTCGGTCAACGCTCTATTCAATCGTTTTGGCTACAGTCGCTTTTGTGTTTGGCCTAGCAGTCTATCTTTGGGCGATCAAAAACTCGCTTCACAGCCAATCGGTCTTGTTTGCCTTTATCGTCATTATCGAAATGTTATTCGCTCTTTCGATCAGATCACGAAAAAGGATTTGGCAAAGTGTTGGTTCGTTTTTTGGAAACCGTTACCTCGTTGCGGCCATTGTCTTTACTCTTGGATTGCAAGCTATGGCATTTTTAACGCCAGTTAGTCATTATCTTGGAATAACTTTGCTCAATCGGACGGAGATTCTAGTCGTGGTTGCTTTTAGTATATTGACATTTTTCTCGGCGGAGATTGTAAGGGCTGTGTTTGACCGTTCTGAGCGCCGAGTTAAATAGCACTATCTCTTGATTGATTGCTTGATGAACTCCATAAATAGCGGGTGCGGTGCTTCAGGCCGAGATTGAAATTCTGGATGAAATTGGACGCCAACCATAAATGGATGCTTTTCGACTTCGACTATCTCGACTAAATCTCTTTCGGTATTAATCCCGCCGATGCGCAAGCCGCAGCGAGTTAATTCTTCGCGATAATCATTGTTGTACTCATATCGATGACGATGCCGTTCTAAAATATTTGGAAACTTAACTCCTGATTCCTGCTTGCCCCGCGTAGCTTCAGCGAAGTGGGGTTTTCTGTTCACTCCCTCATGGTTTTTGTAAGCATTATAAGCGATCGAATGTTTCTGCAATTCACATTCAAAATGGCCCAGACGCATCGAGCCACCAAAATCTTTCTTTTTCAAAAGCTCTTTTTGCTCAGGCATAATGTGGATGACAGGGTGAGAGGTCTTTGGATTTATTTCCTCAGTGTTCGCATCTTTCATTCCGCAAACATTTCTGGCAAATTCGACGGTCATAATCTGCATGCCGTAGCATAGACCCAAATAGGGGATTTTATTTTCGCGACAATATCTCGCGACCGCAATCTTGCCTTCGATGCCCCGAGAACCAAAACCGCCAGGGACGACGACGCCGTCAAGGTCTTTTAGCTCGACGAGTTTTCTCGGGTTTTTCTCGTACTCGGTCGAAGAGAGCCAGACCAGTTCTGGCTTGCGATTTTGATACCAAGCAGCGACTTTTATTGCTTCTATAACGGAAATATAAGAGTCAGATAGAACAAATTCGCCGGTTTCGAAGTATTTACCGACAACCCCAATCTTGATTGGTTTGGTTGCTTTTTTGGACATCTCGACAAACTTGCGCCAATGGACCAAATCTTTCTGTCGAGGTCGCATTTTCAGACTGCGCAGGACTTTTTCTCCCAGCTTTTCGTTTTCAAAGTTGACTGGGATATCGTAGATCGAGTCGACATCAGGAGCAGAAATGGCGTTTTCTGGCTTGATCGAGCAGAAAGCAGCCAATTTTTCACGGCGTCTTTCATCGATCGGATGATCGCTGCGGCACAGGATAAAATCTGGCGGAACGCCGCAGGAGTTGAGTTCGCGCACAGCATGTTGTGTTGGCTTGGTTTTCATCTCACCGATCTTGCTGGGGATAGGGAGGTAGGAGACCAAAACGAAGATGACATCGTGGGGGTTATTCATTTTCAAGATACGGCCGGCTTCAAGAAATGGAAGGTTCTCGTATTCTCCGACTGTGCCGCCAATCTCAATGATGGCAATCTCAGAGTCCGTTACCTTCATCGATTTGTCGATACGACGAATGATCTCCTCTGGTATGTGAGGAATGACTTGAACGCATTTGCCGGCATAACCCAGATTTCTTTCGCGCTCGATCACCGACTGGTAAACTCGACCGGTCGTCATATAGTTGTCGCGCGTCAGGTCTTCATTCAAAAATCGCTCGTAGTTGCCCATGTCCTGATCGCACTCATCGCAGTCTTTAGTTACAAAAACTTCGCCATGTTCGGTTGGATTCATCGTCCCTGCATCCACGTTGATATATGGGTCAGCTTTGATCGCCGTAACTTTGAAACCTTTTGATTTCAAAATAGTGCCGATCGAAGCTGCGGCAATGCCTTTGCCAACTCCACTCATCACTCCGCCAACTACAAAAATGTACTTCTTGCGCATATTTCCTTCCAATATAAGAATAACGAATTTTATCCCCCAACGAAAAAACTCCTATCGATTTTGGTCAAATTTGGAGTTTTTTTTAGAATTTTTATGTTGTTTATAGTGTAAAGTAATCGTTTTGTCTTTGCAATGCTAATACTTTTCGTTCGGATTAGTTATCGCTTTTTTCTTTGTCTGCCGCTCTGTTTTTTCGCTGATTATCCTAAATACTGATCAGCTTACTAGCTTAAACACTTAACTTATTTCTGTCTTTCTCGCCTTGACCAAAATGAGATTTTGATATAAAATCAACAGGTGATGGCGACTACATTCCCCCTTTGTAGAAGCCATCACTTTTTTATTTGTGACCAAAAAATAAAAGTGAAATTGCCAATACAATTTTTCCCTGCAGATGCTATTTTGTCAACATTGACAAAATGTAAAGTAGACTTTACAATGTGGGTTGTAATATCATTAACGCGAATACGAAACCGCAGCTCAAAGAGTTTCGTCATAGCGCAAAAGGAGCATCATGATCAAGCCATTAGGAGACAGAGTTCTAGTGAAGCCACTCTCTGCTGAAGAGAAAACTAAAGGTGGAATTTTTATTCCCGATACAGCCAAGGAAGTCCCTGCACAGGGAGAAGTTGTCGCACTCGGCAACGGCAAGATAAAAGAGGGCAAGGTCCACACTTTTTCAGTTGGTAAGGGCAACAAAGTGTTGTACTCTAGATATGCTGGAGACGAGATCAAGATCGACGGCGCAGAGTATAAAATCATGAGGGAAGAAGAGATTTTGGGAATTTTGTAATCAATACGAATAACGAATCAAATCAATCAATACGAATAACGAATTAAACTAATTGGGCTAATTGTATGTTGTGTATTCGTTTAATTGGTATATTAGCCATTAGTATTGAACATTAGTATTGAATTACATATTAGTCATTAGTATTGAAAGGTCATTATGTCGAAGCAAATTTCATTTTCTGACGAAGCCAGAGCCAAGCTGCAAAAAGGAGTTAATATTTTAGCCGACACAGTCAAGGTCACTCTTGGACCTCGCGGTCGAAGTGTGGTTTTGGACAAATCTTTTGGTGGTCCAACTATCACAAATGATGGCGTAACAATCGCCAAAGAGATTGAACTTGAAGATAAATTTGAAAACATGGGTGCCCAGTTGGTCAAGGAAGTCGCCAGCAAAACCAACGATGTGGCAGGGGATGGGACAACGACGGCGACTGTTCTCGCTCAAGCGATGATAAATGAAGGTATTCGCTATATTACTGCTGGTGCCAACCCAATGGCCGTGCGAAGAGGAATTGAGAGAGCGACTGAGTCCATCGTGGCAACAATTGGCAAAAATTCCAAGAAGATTAGTAACAAAGAAGAGATTGCTCAGGTTGCTTCAGTCTCGGCCGGTGACGAAAAAATTGGCAATATGATCGCTGAGGTGATTGAAAGTGTCGGCAAAAATGGTGTTGTCACAGTCGAAGAGTCTAATACGATGGGCATGGAAAAAGAGGTCGTCGAAGGTATGCAGTTCGATAACGGCTATATCTCACAGTACATGATAAATGATACTGCTAGTATGAAGGCTTCTCTGGAAAATCCATATATTTTATTGACCGATAAAAAGATCTCCTCGATTCAGGAAGTTCTCCCACTACTCGAAAAAATTGCTCAGGGCGGCAAGAAAGATATTGTCATCATCGCCGAGGATGTCGATGGCGAGGCTTTAGCAACATTGGTCGTGAACAAACTTCGTGGTGTGCTAAATGTTTTGGCGATCAAAGCGCCCGGCTTTGGCGATCGACGCAAGGAGATGCTTGAGGATATTGCTGCCTTGACTGGTGGCGAAGTTATCTCGGCTGACCTTGGCCGTAAGCTTGAGGACACGACTGTCGAGATGCTGGGTCAAGCCAGAAAAGTTGAGGCCGACAAAGATAATACCGTTATTGTTGACGGCAAAGGTAAAGATTCTCTGATCAAAGCCCGCGTTGCTCAGATCAAGAAACAGATCGAAAAAACGACCTCAGACTACGACAAAGACAAACTAAACGAACGCCTGGCCAAATTAACTGGTGGCGTTGGCGTGATTAAAGTTGGCGCAGCTACAGAAACAGAGATGAAAGAGATTAAGTTCAAAGTCGAGGATGCCATCAATGCCACGAAAGCGGCCATCGAAGAAGGTATCGTCCCAGGTGGTGGTGTAGCCTTGCTAAATGCCGCAAAAACGATTCTGGAGTTTCGAGACATTGACGAAAAGCATGGCGCGGAGATCGTGATCAAAGCTGTCGAGCTTCCGATCAAATATATTGCTGAAAATGCCGGAGTAGATGGCTCAGTCGTTTTGGCCGAAGTGAAAAAGATGAAAAAAGGTGAGGGCTACAACGCTGCGACCGGTGAATATGGCGATATGATCAAGATGGGTATTGCCGACCCAGCCAAAGTAACACGGACGGCCCTACAAAATGCGGCTTCAATTGCTGCCTTGGTTCTAACTACTGAAGCTCTCGTGGCAGATAAGCCAGAGGAAAAGTCATCACAAATGCCTGCGATGGGCGGAAATCCTTACGGCGGCATGGGGATGTAGAATAGTGCGATATAGATAAATTTTAGATCAATGGCTCAGCGACATTTATCGCTGAGCCATTGAATTTTAGGCTGCTGGTTTACTATCAGTTGCGAGAGTTGTCTTGGTCACATTATTTGAATCTTTGACCCAAAAACAGTTGTCCTTGAAGCCGCGCAAACACTTCTGGTCGAAGATGCGTTCGCCAAACAAGCTTTTGCTCTGGATCCGTGAGATTTGAAAAGTTTGGGAAGTAAATATGATTTCGTCACACTGTCCAGTTTTTTGGCTGTCAGTATTTACGACAGGGTGATTGATGCCAATTTGTTTGTTTTTGATCATTTCGGCCAAGCGAATATTTTCTGTCAGTGGTGAAAGAGCGTCTTCTTGATTTACAAATATCGCTCCCTTGTTCAGTTCGACTATCTCGTTGGTAAATAGTGCCGATGGTTGTTCAAAAAAACCGCCAGTTTTGACGGTAAAAGCAATCACCTTGAGATCATCTTGAAAAATAATATCCTCGATCCTGCCGATCTGTTGTTGGTCGCGAAGTTCGAAGATAGGCAAACCGATGATAGTGGAAAATGCAACTTGCATGGTCTCCCTCGTCTAATTTCCTCTTTCGACATAGCTGCCATCTTGGGTATTGATGACGATGGTGTCACCTTCTTTGATAAAAATTGGTGCACTGGCGGTGGCACCAGTTTCCAGAGTAACAATTTTTGTGATCGAGCTAGCGCTATTGCCTTTGACGGCTGGGGGAGCAGAAATCACTTTAAATCTCATCTTGATTGGCAGCTCGATGTTCAAAGGTTCATCTCCGAAATAGAGAATATCGACAGTTGAGTCTTCGACCATATAGAGGATTTGCTCGCCAATTTTCAGCAGTGGCAAAGTAAACTGATCGTAGCTACTGTTGTCCATAAAGAAAGCATCAGTCTCGTCTTTGTAGAGATATGTGGCTTGTTTTTTGGAGAGATCGGCTTCATCGACTTTATCAGAACCCTGAAAAGTTTTGTCGATATTGCCACCAGTTCGTAGATTTTTTATCTTTGTCTTCACGACCGCACCGCCTCGACCCATCTTGTGATGAGCATACGACAAAACCATGTACGGGTCACCGTCCATCGAAAATTTTACACCTGTTTTGAGATCAGTAATTGAGAGCATAGAAACTTCGTTTCTAGTTCATAAAGTTGAAAGTGGAAAGTCGTAAAGTAGCTACTTGTGATTAACTTTACAAACTTTATAAACTTTTTACTTTATAAACTCTATTATCTAACTGTAAACGGTAGCAAAGCCAAATGTCGTGCTCTTTTGACAGCGACAGTTAGCTGGCGTTGGTGTTTGGTACAGTTGCCGCTTCGGCTGGCTGACTCAATCTTCTGCCATCGGCTCAAATAATGAGTTAGAGTGGCGACATCTTTGTAGTCAACATCTTGGTTTTTTGATTTGCAGATCAGGCACTTTTTTGGCCCTCTGTACATTTGTTGTTTTGGGATCATATTTTTCCTTTATTGTTATATTCGTTCAATTTTCTAGAAGGGGATTTCGTCGATATCAATCTCGTCTTCTGCTTTTGGCGCTTCTGTTTGTTTTTCGGTAGTATCTGCTGGTGCTTCAGCTTTTTTGTCTGCAGCCTTGTTCTCTGTCCATGGTGTGCTGCCGCCCTTGCCGCCGAGAACGATGACGCTCTCTGCTACAATTTCAGTCTTATATCGTTTGTTGCCGTCCTGTCCTTCCCAACTGCGGGTTTGGAGACGACCTTCGACGAAGACTGGACCACCTTTTTTCAACATCGGACTGACATTTTCTGCCTGTTTGCCCCAGATGACCACATCATGATATTCGGTCGCTTCGCCATCAGTGCCGTCTTGGTTTTTCCAACGGCGGTTGGTGGCAACAGCGAAATTCGAAACAGCTTGTCCGTTTGGGGTGAATCTCATCTCAGGGTCACGGGTTAGATTTCCCAGTATTTGTGCACGATTTAGGTTCAACATTTTTCTCCTTTGGATCGAAATTCGAAGCTCGAAGCACGAAATCCGAAACAATATTTAATTTATAACTGAGTAAATTATAAACCTTTTTATTATTTTTGTGTTATTTGTGTTCTGCAATTCTCAATCTTGTTTGCCGTTCACGCTCTTGTCTGTATATCTGTAAGACCTGCCTGCCGGCAGGCAGGTCTGTAATCTGTGTGGTTTATAGTTCGTCAGAGAGAATATCCTCGATCTGTTTGTTTAGCTCGGTCAATCTCTCAGATTCTTCTTCTTTGGTTGCTTTCTTCACAACCTTTTTGACTGCGGCTTTTTTGACTGTTTTCACTTCTTTTACTGGCTCAGTTTCTGCGGCGACCTCTTCGGCTGCTTTTTTGGCAACTTTTGGTGTCTTAACTTCTGCTTCTGCGACAACTGGCTCAACTTCTTCTGTTTTTTCTTCGCCTGTGATCTGCTCTTTGGCATCGCTGCCAATGACAGCTTCGATCTCTTCGGTGCCGGCAATCTCATCTTTAGTCAGAGTCAAGGCCTCTTTTTCGTATTCGTTCACGATCAAAAGATGTCTGATGACATTTTCGTAGTGGTGAAGTTCAAACTCGAACTCGCGGATCTTTGCCGCTGGCATCTCGAAATAGAGAGTAATATAGTTGGCAAATTCCATCTTGCGGATAGGATAAGCCAGCTTGCGTCGTCCCCAAATCTCTTCTTTTTCGACTTTGCCGCCGAATTCTTTGATAAAACCATCCACCTTGCTGGTGGCTTTCTTCAGGTCAGCCTCAGGTACTTGATCAGAAACCAAGTATGTGAGCTCGTACTTTCTCATGTGTGCTTCCTTTCTGGTCCAAGTTTTGTCGCATCGCTGCCGAGTCCGTATGAGTTCGGACACTTGGTCCTCCGACATAGCGGAGGAAAAGTTAATTAATTTGTAACTAGACAATATCAGAAAATCTCCCTTGCGTCAACCTCGTTTACCGGTCAGCTCTCGTTCTTCGGAACTTGAGCTGACTTTATTTTTATCTCACCACAACTTTTTTGCCACTTTTTACATAAATAAAAAACGGCTCTCGTGAGAAAGCCGTTTTCTTCGTTATAGTCGTTTATTTCTTCTGTCTGCCTGATAGTATCATGATTGTCAGTATGACTGGTACTAACATAGAGACTAGGATGGTGCTGATTGTATCTTGGCTGTAGCCGCTAATCCATAACCCAAGAAAATATCTCAAGGCTGGCTGGATCAGAATAAATATAATAGCGATCAACCACATAGTTTGTGGTTTCTTTAACAGTCTTGAAGCGATAAAGATTTCGATCACATTCAACACCGCTGTAATTGCCAAGACAGCCATTGGCGCAACTGGAAGATTGCTTGTGTCGTCTGGAACATCTCCGACAATTCCCTTCATCCATGTTGGCGGCTGATCTGGCAGCAATTGCCCCACGATGATTATTAACAGGCTAAACCCAGCGAACACAATCATTGTCCAAGCCGCGGCGGAAATCGCCTTGCTTTTTCCCATTTTCCCTCCCAAATTAACGAACCCTAATTATAATAATAATTATATAATATATTGTTACAAAAAACAGTATTCTTTATCTCACTACCACCTTTTTGCCACTTTTTTCTAATATTTCTTTGGCTTTTTGGATTTGTTCAGCCGTCGGTGGATTAACGCCTTTCAGTTTGTACTCAATGCCGAGTTCTTCGTACTTATATTCACCCATCGTGTGATAGGGCAGGATCTCGATGCGTTCGAGATTACCGTAACGGCTCAGTCCCTGAGCCATTAGATTCAGATGCTCAGATTGGTCGGTACATCTAGGCACGAGGACATAGCGAATCCAAAAGGGGATATTTTGCGAGTGTAAATAATCGGCAAAGAGGATTGAAGGTACAGTCATATTTTTGTCATCTCGAGCCTGTCGAGAGATCTTTTGAATGTTGTCAGATTTCCCTGCCTGCCGGCAAACAGGTCCGCCTCGGTCGAAATGACAATAATTTTGATTTAAGCCTCCAGTAACTTTCTCGTGCCAGACTGGGTCAATGTGTTTGATGTCGAGCAAGACTAGATCAGTGTATCGAAGCAATTCCTTGACCTCATCGTTCAATACCGAGCCATTTGTGTCGAGGGCAGTATGAATGTTGCGTTTTTGCCCCTCTCCTTTCGAAGGAGAGGCGGGGTGAGGTTTCAGTTTCTTGAATAACTTACCTATTTCCTTTGCCTGCAGCAGAGGCTCGCCACCGCTGACCGTCACTCCGCCTTTGTCGCCAAAATAGGGGAGATCTTTTTCAATCATTTCGATCAACCCTTCGGCTGATAATTTCTGGCTACCGGTGAGTGATTGGCTATCGGGATTGTGGCAGTAGAGACATTTAAAATTGCATCCTTGCACAAAGATGACGAAGCGAATGCCGGGGCCTTCATGAGTGCCAAAAGTTTCAACAGAGTGGATATTGATCATAACTTTTCGTGAAAAGTGCGAGCGATGACCTCAAGTTGGTGTTTTTTGGACAATTTAACGAAATTTACCGCATAACCAGAGACACGGATTGTCAGCTGGGGGTAGAGTTCGGGATGTTTCATCGCGTCCAAGAGAGTTTCTCTCTCTAGAACATTGATATTGAGATGATGCCCGCCTTTCATGAAATAGCCTTCGACCAAACTGGTTAAGTTTTCAATTTGTTCCGGCTTGTCGGCTCCGAGAGTGTGGGGCGTGACCGAAAAAGTGTTCGAGATACCGTCTTTGGCGTTGGAGTAGTTGAGCTTAGCCACAGAATTGAGCGAGGCGATGGCGCCGTGGCTATCTCGGCCGTGCATCGGGTTCGCCCCAGGGGCAAAAGGTTCGCGAGCTTTGCGCCCGTCGGGTGTGGCACCAGTTTTTTTGCCATAAACAACATTTGAGGTAATGGTCAGGATCGAGAGAGTTGGTTTGGCTACGCGATAAATGTGATATTTGTTCAATTCTTTTTCAAAATCACTGACCAGTTTTTGGGCAATCGCATCAACTCTGTCATCGTCGTTGCCGTACTGGGGATATTCGCCAGAAATCTCAAAATCAGTCGCGATTCCTTCAGCATTTCGGATTGGTATGACCTTTGCATACTTTATTGCCGAGAGTGAATCGGTCAAAACCGAGAGACCAGCGGCGCCGAAGGCCATGGCACGGAGAGGCTCGGTGTCGAGCAAAGCCATCTGAGCTCGCTCGTAATAATATTTGTCGTGCATATAGTGGATGATGTTCATTGCATCAACATATTCTTTGGTCACCCAGTGCATTGCAAGGTTGTAATTTTTTGTTACTTCTTCGATCGCGAGAGCCTTTTTCGATAGCTTGGCGATGTTCGGCACAATGAATTTGCCAGTTATCTCATCTTTCCCTTCATTGATTGCCAAGAGTAATACTTTGGCCAAGTTGCAGCGTGCGCCGAAAAATTGCATCATCTTGCCTGTTTTGAGTAGTGACACACAGCAGGAGATACCGTAGTCGTCATAATCATAATTCTTCTGCATCAGGGGATCGTTTTCGTATTGGATAGAGGAGGTGTCGATCGAGACTTTGGTGCAAAAATGTTTGAAATTTTCTGGCAAATTCTGATGCCAGAGAATAGTTAAGTTTGGTTCCGGCGATGGCCCGAGGTTGTAGAGAGTTTGCAAGAAACGGTAGCTAGTTTTGGTCACTTTGTGCTGACCGTTTTGCCAAGTCCCGCCGAGAGATTCGGTCAGCCAAGCTGGATCACCAGCAAAGAGTTCGTTGTATTCCTGTGCGCGGAGGTGGCGAACCAAGCGTAATTTTATAATAAATTGGTCGATCAATTCTTGCGCGCCATTTTCATCCAGCAAGCCTTTTTTGAGATCGTTTTCGATGTAGATATCGAAGAAAGCGGCGACATTGCCGAGACTCATGGCGGCGCCGTCATGTTCCTTGAGTGCAGCTAGATAACCAAAATAAGTCCATTGAATTGCTTCTTTGGCGCTGGTGGCTGGTTTGCTGATATCAAAGCCATAGCCAGCGGCCATTTCGGTCATCATCTGGAGTGCTTTGATCTGTTCGGATACTTCCTCTCGGAGCCGGATAAGCTCGTCCGTCATCGGGCCTTTGAGTTTGAGTTTGTCGAGCTCTTTTGCCTCGATCAAGCGATCTGTGCCGTAGAGAGCCACTCGTCTGTAATCACCGATGATCCGTCCTCGAGCGTAATTGTCGGGGAGTCCAGTCAAGACGCCGAGTGAACGAAGCTGTCTGATCTCGGGAGTATAGGCGTCAAAAACGCCGTCATTGTGCGTTTTACGGTATTTCATACACAGCTGGGTGATTTCAGAGTTGATCTTCCTATCGTATTCGGCACAGGCATTCTCAGCCACTCTAATGCCGCCAAATGGCTTCACAGCACGCTTCAGCGCTTTGTCTGTCTGCAAACCATAAATCACCTCTAGCGATTTATCGATATAGCCTGGCCGATGTGAGGTGATCGTCGAGATTGTCTCGGTATCAATATCGAGGACGCCGCCCTTAGCCTCACGCTCTTTTTTCAATAGAGTTTGACATTTGACCCAAAGCTTTCGGGTTTTTACACTTGGGAGAACCAAAAAACTTTCGTCGCCGTCATAGGGGGTGATGTTGGAAAAAATGAAATCTCGTGTGTCTATCTCTTTTTGCCATTTCCCAGCTGTGAAGCTCATCTTTTTGGCCGTTTAATTGCTATACATTAAAACGAAATAGGACGACATCGCCGTCTTGCATAATATAATTTTTACCCTCGGTGCGAACAAGTCCGCGAGCTTTTGCCGCGGTCCAGCTGCCCTGAGCATAGAGATCTTGCCAAGGTACGACTTCGGCGGCGATGAAGCCGCGTTCGAAATCACCGTGGATTACGCCAGCAGCTTGTGGTGCTGTGTAGCCCTTGTGTATCGTCCAAGCTCTTGTTTCCATCTCGCCAGTCGTCAGATATGTTTGGAGCCCAAGTTTATCAAAGGCTTCGACGATCAATCTCTCGAGGCCTGATTTTTCTAGCCCAAGCTCTTTCAGAAACTCCTGTTTGTCCTGTTCTTCGAGTTCGTTCAATTCGGCCTCAACTTTAGCGGAAATTGGGATCATTTTGGACATTAAATCTTTGGGGATCGGGATTTCATTAGAGCTTAGAAATTCGGATTTAGAAATTTGAGGCAGTTGTTCTTCGCCACAGTTAGCGATATAGAGAATTGGTTTTTGTGTCATCAAACCAAGGCCTTTGAGAGCGGCCGTTTCCTTGTCGTCGAGATCAGCTTCTCGAGCATTTTTGCCGTCATATAGCTTATCTTTAATTTTTTGTAGACCGGAGTGAATATAGACAGACTCTTTGGTTCCTGATTTTAACTCTTTTTCAACTGAAAATAATCTTTTTTCGACAGTGCTGATGTCCGCCAATTGTAGCTCTGTTTCGATCGTATTGATATCGTCCAGCGGATCAATCTTGCTGCTGACATGGGTGACATTTTCATCCTCAAAAAATCTGACGACCATAGCGACGGCATCACATTCACGAATATGGGCCAGAAATTTATTGCCCAGCCCTTCACCTTTCGAAGCGCCTCTGACTAGCCCTGCTATATCGACAAATTCGATCACTGCCGGCACAATCTTTTTCGATTTGCTCATCTCGGCGAGAGGCTTTAATCTTGGGTCTGGTACTTCGACGATACCAATATTTGGCTCGATCGTGCAAAAAGGATAATTTGCCGCCTCGGCGTGGCTACCCTTGACCAGCGCATTGAACAATGTGCTTTTGCCAACATTTGGTAGGCCAACTAATCCTATCTTCAAATTCATGTTTAATCTTTCGGAAATTTATTCATATTTATGAGAATAAAGTAACAGAAAATGAGGTAAATTTCTACAACGCTGACGGAAATCACGAAGAATTATCAATATTTACCTGTATAAAACAACATGATTGTGCTACAATATGTATATCAATTTAATCAATTTGTATATGTCGGTAAAAGGAAAATTGCCAAAATCAGTCGAGAATGTTCTCTGGTCTTATGATGTAAATAAGATCGATTTTGATAATCATAAGAAATTAATAGTTGCCCAAGTTTTAAATTTTGGTACAAAGGAAGCTACTGACTGGCTTTTTCGAACTTATGGTATCGACCAGATCAGAAAAGTGGCCGAGATTATCCCTATGGGGCAATGGGATCGTAAATCTTTGGCTCTTTGGTCTCTCTGTTTGGACATCGACCCTAAACCCAAATTAGAAAGAGTGACAAATGGATAATAAATTTCATTGGCATATTCTTGACGGGAAACGCACCAGCCTTTTACCGCTTTTCAAAGCATTTAAAGAGGATTTTTATCTTGCTGGTGGCACCGCCTTGGCATTGCAATTTGGTCATCGTGATAGTATTGATTTTGATTTCTTTTCTCTTCGATCTTTTTCGACTGAGGAGCTTTCTCGTAAAGTCGAGCATATTTTTAAAGGCCATGTCATAATTAAAATTCAGGAAGCTAAAGACACATTGACTTTTACGGTCGATGAGAGTGTCAAAATTAGTTTTTTTGCATATAATTACGAATTGATCAAACCGCTGCTTGATGAGGATACTTTCAAAATGGCTTCCATCGAAGACATTGGTGCGATGAAATTATCAGCAATTACCAGTAGATCTGTCCTAAAGGACTATGTCGACCTCTATTATATTCTTCACAAAATTAGCCTGGAAAAACTTCTGGAAATAGCTAAAGAAAAGTTTCCAAAAATAGATACAAATCCAATGTTAAAAAGCCTTGTTTATTATGATGATATTCAGGAAGAGCCAATTCTATTCAAAGATGGCGAGGTTAGCCTAAATATGATTAAAAGTTATCTTTCGCATGTGGTCAGAGAATTTGTTCGACTTTCGTAATAGTCTGTTGTCTTGATCAGCTTAAGCGAATGGTCTGGAGAAAATCATGAAAACTAAAAAAAACTCGTTTGAAAATTTGACCAAAGACATAGAACTATTTCAGAAGAGCAGTGACGAGAAAGTACACAAAGAGGCAATCGGCGAAATTTTGAAACAAATTAGCTCGAAAAGACGTTTCAATCAAGCATTGAAACTAGAAAATGTTGAACTGTCCAGCATTCTCGCTATATTTGAAAAAATTCCCCGCAAGAGCTGCAAATCAAAAGAAGAGTGTGATAGTTTGCGTGAAATTGGTCAAAAAGCTAGAGAACTAACTGCGGCAAAAAAATATAAAGAAGTGGTTGCTCTTGGTTTCAATTTAGCTGCTGATAATATATTCGGCTATCTCGAGTCGATTGGCGAAGAATGTCGAAATGTTAGCACTGAAGAATTCTATAAAGAATATTTGCCGAATGTAATTTTTACGCAATTTGTTTTGCTTGAGATGATGGCGACTAAGTCAAAATACAAGTGGGACAGAGGTGATAAAATTGTGAGGCAATCGTTGGTTTTGGCCGGAATGTGTTTTCTCGATATTTATGCTTTTGTGCACGAGATGGGGAAAATTATGGGGTGTGAAGGCGACGATGACGAACTGGACGATGAGTTTGGACGAATGCTGCAAAAAGATGAATTATATTATGACGCAATGGAATGGCTGAACTGTGGCGAACATACAAAAGCTCTCAAATGCATGAAGAAGGCTTTGAAAATTGATTCCGACTATATTCAAACTTATGTCGGGCTGGTCGCTGTTTACCGCGAGATTGATGATTTTGAAAATGAAAAGAAATATGCTGATCTTGGTTTTGAACTGACGAAGAAGAAATTTTCTAAATGGCCGGCAAAAATGGAATGGGGTATAATGGAAAATCGCGCCTATATGCGCTCGATTTGTGATAAGGCCACTACCTCGCAGATATCTGGGGATGAAAAAACTGCAGAGGAGTTGTATAGACTTCTGCTTAAAATGAATCCAAACGATAATCAGGGCGTTCGATATTTACTCGCTGGGATGTACGAAGGCCTCTCGCCAGACGATGTCGATCGTATGACTGACGAGGGTAACGAAAAACAAGACTGGTCGTCCCAAGAAAATACAGTTGTCCGCCAAAACAAAATCCATAAGTTTTGGAAAAAACCAAGATTCTAATGATTCGGAGTGAATCGTATTTTTTAGATTTGTGAATTAAAAAAGCCAGACCGTCAGTCCGATCGAACAAACGATCTGACTTTTTTACGCTCTGGCGGGTTGTTACTCGTCCCAGACTAAGAGGGGTAGCTCTCCTCCTCTTGTGGAGTGTGCGCGATCAGCGAATGACCCGATGTCTACAATCCGAAAGGGTTTCGGTTCATAGGCTTCGCCGATTACGATGTAAGCACCGCTGATCACTGCGTTTATGTGTCGCTCAGCGACCAAAAACGCAATTGTCTGATCAAGTTGCTGTTTTCGGAAATCAGACAGAATGTCTGATCCCTTCAGGCCGGCAGTCCAGCACTGCCAACGGATCTGAGCTTCGATCTCTTCGTCAAAGCAAACGGCCGAACTAATTTTTTTGCTCAAGAGATACTCTTTGAGAGTGCACCCTCTCTTCTCCAGAGAGAATCGAGTCGTGGTGGTGAAAATCCATTGCATCCTACTCTGAAGCGGAACAATCACCGATCCGGGATCAATGCCGGTTACATGCTTTGGCGATATTCGTGAATCTTTTTCTGTTGTGATTGCATTTAGCAAATCATCATGGATACATCCAATCACGGATCGAATGTTAGACTCATTCTCCCGCTTTAGCCTTTTGGGCACCTCTCTCAGACATAGTGCCAGCAGTCGATCCTCGTACTCCTTTCCGAAAAATCCATTTAAGCTTTCCGTCATCATGTTGGCGACGGTCTGCATAATAATAGTTTCCAGATCTTTGGCTGGAACAGTTGCCTCGATAGCCATTTTCGGCCACCTCCTTTATCAAGATTAACGACACTCTAGCACTATACTTTTGCACAGTCAATTTTGGCGTGGCTTTTTTCGTATCAAAATTGATTTTATCTTCCAAAAATATGCTATATTGTATCTATGAAAACACTCGTCCTAATAGATTCAAACGCGGTGATCCATCGAGCCTATCACGCCCTGCCCAAAACGATGTCGACCTCGACGGGAGTTTTGACCAACGCAGTTTATGGCTATGCTACCACTCTGATCAAGGTGCTCGAAGACCTGAAACCTGAGTATATCGCTGCCTCCTTTGATGTTTCGAAGGCAACTTTTCGTCTGGCTGAATATTCAGAGTACAAGGCCCATCGGATCAAGGCCGATCAGGAACTGTACGACCAAATCCCGCTGGTGAGAGAAATGCTGGCAGCTTTAAATATCCCTGTCTATGAGATGGAGGGGTTTGAGGCAGATGATGTGATAGGAACTATCGCACACAAGGTACAAGTTACAAGTAACAATAACCAAACAATTGATGATCAACAATTAAACATTTTGCATACATATATCGTCACTGGCGATAAAGATGCCTTTCAGTTGGTTGATGGCAACATCGAAGTTTACGATTTGCGGCATGGCCTGCGTGAAGCCCAAATTATCAATAGCACGGTTATTCGAGCCAAATACAATCTTGACCCATATGACTTCATTGACCTAAAGGCTTTGGCAGGGGATCCGTCTGACAATATCCCAGGGGTCCCTGGGATTGGGCCAAAGACAGCGACAACATTAATCCAGCGATTTGATACCCTTGTGAAACTGTATGAAGAAATAGAAAAGCTTCTCCCCGCTGTCATTTCGACCGACCTATCCTTCGTGGCCCTGGCGAAGGAGGGAGCGGAGAAATCTTCTAGTCCAGAAAAGATCTCTCCACCCACTCCGTGGAGTCGAGATGACAAACTGATCGAAGCTGTGGCTAAGCGAATAGATATCAAACCTCGAATCTTGAGATTATTGATTGAGCACAAAGAGCAGGCTTTTCTATCACAACGGTTAGCCACGATTCGGAAGGATGTTCCGATTGATTTCGACATTGAAAAATGCAGGTGGGGGGATTATGACAAAGAGGAATTGCGTGTCTTTTTCGAAAAAATGCAGTTTCATTCTTTGTTGAGAAGATTTGGGGCAACCCATTCCGAGGAGGAGTCAGTATCGAGGAGCGAGGAGCCAGTAGGAGCCGAAGTCAAGAAAAAAAATGCCAAAGATGATCAGTTGAAATTATTATAAGAAAGGAGTTTTATGTTTTTTGACCATGGACTGCAACCAATGAGGAATCCAGAAGCAATTGTACCTGTTGGAGGTTTTACTGAAGTATTAGGGAGTGTGTTAAAAGAGCGATATCCTGAGGTTGATTCCGATATCTATCTGGCAGCGATTCGAGGAATTATGGATGAAGGGCTGGAAGAGTCCACAACTCAAAAACTCATTGTTCTTCAGATAAAATATTTCCTCGAGAAAATAGAAAAGAAAGAAGTCGGGAAGACAGAATTGGAAGAAGATGAACAAATGAAACGCAAAAAAGCTACAGAATTTGACGAGAAATTAATAACTTCACGTAATTCGTCCGGACTCTGTCCGGCGATGGATAGGGTATCCAGACAAGGCAGTATGCAGTAAAATTGGAATATGGAATTTCGCAAAAGCAACCATTCTGTTTACTCTACTGAA
>Ga0194063_10000100_pt1 | contig 58553 bp, 53 predicted proteins | sample SepL3720m_MetaG_FD_155459 | JGI IMG/M metagenome (GOLD analysis project Ga0194063, IMG submission 155459) | Anoxic zone freshwater microbial communities from boreal shield lake in IISD Experimental Lakes Area, Ontario, Canada - Sep2016-L373-20m | ecosystem: Environmental > Aquatic > Freshwater... | reverse complement strand
GGAGTACAATGAAGAAAGGATCCACACAACATTAAAAACCAGTCCCGCCAAATTTCGGCGACTACAGGACAATATTAATAACCAGGAGAAGATTAGACAAAGCGTCTAGCAAACTGGGTACCTAACAGTTCGTATGGCTTTGTGTCTTCTGGCATATTATTCTCCTAGGTAAAACTAATTTATCTAAGAGACATTATGAGAGAGAGAGAGAGAGAGAATGTCAAGTCAAGGTGTGTTTGGGAGTGGTTACTGAGGAAGGAAGCGGATCGAGAGCCTAGTTCCCGTTGCGTCGGCGAGACGCTGCAAGAAAGGGATTGTAGGATGGCTCTTACCAGCTTCTACGCGCGCAATGGACGATTGAGTTGTGCCCATTTTCTTGGCAATCTGAGCTTGGGTCATTCCCTTTTTCATTCGGGCATCAAGAATTGCCTCGATTGGAGCAAATTCTGCATCTAGTTTCTCATACTCTTTTCGAAAAATTGGATCTTTCATTTGTTTGTTAAAAACAATTTTTGCATCCAAATGTTTTCTTTTATCGGGAGGAATATTAATCATATAGCGTATATGCTATATAACTTCTTTCATTCTGTCAAGTGCAATCTTTAATTCTTTCGCAGGAGTTTTTTGTGACTTCTTTGTGAATGCGTGCAATAGATAAAAAGTCATTAACTGGAGATTCACCTCTCTGAGTTTGGTAGAACTTTATTTTCCATACCATAGTTTTAGTTACGCTATACTACGCTCATGAACAAGATGTTCAAAACCAAAAACGGCAAGGAGATCCCCTTCCCCGTGTTTTTCCCTGATGCAACGCGGGCGGTAGTGCGTAGTGTCGACAGTCAGGATGTTGCAGGTACTGGCACGCCGGGAGTACTTGTTAATACATACCACCTGTGGCGCATGATCCCCCAAGAAAAAATGCGCACGATGGGGGGAGTTGCAAGACTCATGAACTGGGAGGGAGGGATGATCTCCGACTCGGGTGGGTTTCAGGTAATGTCGATTGTCAAGAAAAGTGGCGGTAAGATTGTGGACGAAGGAGTGTGGTTTAAGCCTGAGAATAGTGCCAAGCTGCTACTGACCCCAGAAGACTCGATTAACTATCAAATAGCCTTGGGCACGGATCTTATGGTGGTGCTTGATGACTTTACCCCACCCGATGTCACCGAAAAGGAAGCCAAAGAAACGGTAGAACGGACAATTGCCTGGGCGAAGCGCAGTAAAGACGCGTTTGTGGCGGAATGTACCAGACTCGCGATACCAGAAGATAAGCGGCCATATTTGATTGGGGTAGTGCAAGGTGGGTTTTACCCAGAGCTCCGGAGATATTGCGCAAAAGAACTGGTTAAGATTGGGTTTGATGGATTTGGCTGGGGTGGCTGGCCGGTAAAATCAGATGGCAGCTTTGATGAGGAGTCGGGTAAGATTATTGCCGAAGAGGCGCCCGAAGGATATTTGCTTTATGGCCTTGGGATTGGCAAGCCAGAAGATATTGTGCGGTGTGTTGCCCTTGGGTTTAACGTGTTTGATTGCGTGATCCCAACCCGCGACGCGCGGCATGGTAGGTTATGTGTGTGGGATTATATTGAGGGCGAGTCACGACTTGCCCCTACGTATCATTATTTCACGCCAACCAAGGCCGAGAATGCGGAAGACCTATCCCCCATCGACCCAAACTGTGATTGCCACACATGTAAGAATTACTCTAGAGCCTATCTCTTTCACCTTTTCAAAATCGGCGATACCCTCGCCTATCGCCTCGCAACAATCCACAACCTTCGCTTTTACGCGCGACTAATGGAAAAATTACGCGCGTAGCAATTACTCCATCGATTCGAATCATTGAAGTTGTGATCGCAAATTTCTAGTTGAAAGAGAAGGCTACCAACGGAAGTGACTGAATGCCTTATTCGCATCGGCCATGCGGTGAACATCGTCGCGCTTCTTAATCGCAGCACCAACTCCATTGAGGGCATCGACTACTTCGGCAGCGAGCTTCTCAGCAAACGAGTGATACTCTTTGTTGGGGCGTGCTTCGGCAGTTATTACTAACCATCGAATGCCTAGAGAAAATTGACGACGTGGCGAAACTGGCATTGGTACCTGGTAAGCTGCTCCACCGATGCGGCGACTACGAACTTCCATTTTGGGGGCGATAGTAGTTAGAGCAAGTTTGAGAGTCTCTAATCCATCGTGTTTGGTTTTCTCGGCGATAATATCAATAGCTTTGTAAACTTGTTTCTCAGCTACGCTTTTTTTACCATCAAACATGACACGATTGATAAGCTTGTTAACCTCGACTGAATTGTATTTGGCGTCACCTAAAACTTTTCTGACACCTGCTGATTTTGCACGCATGATTATTTACTCCTTATTTTACTTTTGGTTTCTTGGTTCCATATTTGGAACGACTGGTCATGCGCTTGTCGACTCCAGCAGCGTCGTACTTGCCACGCACAATGTGATATTTGACACCAGGAAGATCTTTAACACGACCACCGCGGATCAATACCACGGAATGTTCGGCCAAATTGTGCCCTTCGCCCATGATATAGGCTGTGACTTCCTGTTTGTTGCTAAGCCTAACACGAGCAATTTTACGAAGAGCTGAGTTAGGTTTCTTGGGTGTCATAGTTTTGACGACAGTGCAAACACCACGTTTTTGGGGAGAGGCGTATTCGACCATCTTCCTTTTGGTGGCATTAAAACCTTTGCGCAAGGCAGAGGCTTTGCTTTTTTTTGGTTTACTATCGCGCCCGAAGCGGATTAATTGATTAACTGTTGGCATACTTTTTTAAATTTCCTTATATTTGTTTTTCGATTAGTTATTGTACCACAGCGAGAGCGGCTGCTTCTGCAGCTTCTCTGGCTTCGGCTAGAATTACGCCTTCTGGCTTACCAGTTGGGATGAGTCGGCCAATGATGACGTTCTCTTTTAGACCCAATAGGCGATCTTCTTTGCCCTGAAGTGCAGCTTCTGCTAGTACGTTGGTAGTCTCTTGGAATGAGGCGGCTGAGAGCCAACTCACTGTGTGAAGACTCGCCCTAGTAATGCCAAGGATAATACCAACTGCAGTTGCTGGTTCTCCACCTTCGGCGAGTACGGCATCGTTGTCTGCTTCGAATGTAGCGCGATCAACAATTTCACCAGGAATAAGAGGAGTGTCTCCAGACTCTTCAATCTTGACCTTACTGCTCATCTCGCGAGCAATAACCTCAAAATGTTTGTCTGAGATCGGGATTCCTTGTGACTCATAGACTGCCTGAATCTCTTGGATCAAGTACAACTGAGCTTCGCGTAGACCGCGTACCCGAAGTACCTCACCAATATTCTGAGGACCAGCAGCAAGTGGCATACCAGCGGCAATGGGATCTTTGTCTTTGACAAGGAGTGTTAAAGTGGCTGGAACAATATGCTCTTCAGTACCAGCTGGACCATTGATAATGACTCTGTATCCATCACCAGTTTCTTCGACAGTGACCTTGCCAGCAACTGTTGCTATAGGAGCTGTAACCTTGGGTGTGCGAGCCTCAAAAAGCTCTTCGACACGAGGTAGTCCCTGGGTAACGTCGAGACCAACAATTCCACCAGCGTGCTTAACACGCATAGTAAGTTGAGTACCTGGCTCACCGATACTCTGAGCGGCAATAACGCCGACAGGAGTACCTTCGGCGACCGTGTGACGAGTTGAGAAATCCCAACCATAACACTTGGCACAAAGACCATAGCGAGCAGTACACGTAAGAGGGGAGAAAATTTCAACTGATTCAACGCCGGATAAAACAATTTCATCTGCCATTAGATCGTCTATTGTCTCGCCTTTTTTGACAATTGGCTCTTTGGTCTTAGGGTTTTTAATAGTTTTGACACTTGTTCTACCCAATAGGCGCTTGGCCATCTGCTTGCCACGTGGTCCGTCGCTTACAATCTCTAAACCAACTTCTACTCCACAGTCGGCTTCGCGAATTATTGTAGTGTGAGAAACATCTACTAAGCGGCGAGTAAGATAACCAGCATCGGCAGTCTTGAGAGCTGAGTCGGTAAGACCTTTGCGTGAACCGCGACTAGAGGTAACATATTCAAAGATTGAAAGACCTTCGCGGAAATTACTTTTGGTTGGCATTTCGACGATCTTACCCAATGGATCAACCACAAGTCCGCGCATAGCAGAAAGCTGCTTAACTTGATCGCGACTTGCACGAGTACCACCTGACTCGATAATAATCTTAACAGCATTGGTTGGCTCAAACTTGGCCCATGTCTCATTGGCGATTTTCTCGGTTGTTTCCATCCAAACTTCAAAACTGAGGCGACGTTTTTCGTCGGCGGTGATCAAGCCTTGATTGTATGTTTCTTGGATTTCATTAACACGCACATCAGCCTCTTTAATCATGGCTTCTTTTTCAGGAATCATGATGTTGTCTGAGACGGCGACCGAAAGACCAGAGGTTGTGAGATACTCAAAGCCAGTAGCCTTAATAGCATCTACTAGATCAGCAACCTCTTGTTGAGAGAGTTCGCGAATGGCGTCTTTGATAATATCGGCAATCTTTTTGGCACCAACAGCTTCATTCATAAAGCGCATGCTCATTGGAAGCACTGCGTTAAAAATGACGCGGCCAATAGAAGTTTCGATCGTCTTACCATTTACACGCAAAGCAATTGGCTGACGTAAGTGAATTAACCCAGTTTGATAAGCATGATGAACTTCTTGGCTATCTCCAAAGAGAATGCTTGATTTCTTGATGTCTGGATCAAAGCTGGTTAAGTAATAACATCCTAGAGCCATCTCTTTGTTGGGAATGGTAATTGGGGTGCCATTAGCTGGCTTTAATAGATTGTGTTTGGCTAACATCAAACTCCCTGCTTCGCGGATGGCGGTAGCAGAAAGTGGAACGTGAACAGCCATTTGATCACCATCAAAGTCGGCGTTATAACCTGCACAGACACAAGGGTGTAACTGAATAGCATTGCCCTCAATAAGCACTGGATAAAAAGCCTGAATACCAAGCTTGTGTAGTGTAGGAGCGCGGTTAAGGAGAACTGGGTGATTTTTGGTAATCTTTTCTAGAATATCAAAAACTTCTGGGTCCTTCTTCTCGATTATGTGCTTGGCACTCTTGACGTTTGGAGCAATTCCACCATTTATGAGCTCTCGCAACACGTATGGCTTAAACATTTCAAGAGCCATATCTTTGGGAAGACCACACTGATCAAGAGTTAGCTCAGGACCAACTACGATAACGGAACGACCAGAATAGTCAACGCGCTTGCCTAAAAGATTTTGGCGGAAACGACCCTGCTTGCCAGATAGCATATCAGAGAGTGAACGAAGAGGCTTGACTACGCGACGACGAGTAGTCTTGGTTTGAGATGCATCAATTAAGCTATCGACTGCTTCTTGGAGCATTCTTTTTTCGTTTCGAAGAATGATTTCTGGAGCGCCTAACTCAATAAGATGTTTGAGACGACTGTTTCTATTGATAACACGACGATAAAGATCATTCAGATCAGAACTGGCAAAACGACCCCCAGAGAGCTGGACCATTGGGCGTAGTTCTGGAGGAAGAACGGGAAGAACTTTGAGTATCATCCAAGAAGGATTAAGTCCTGCATTTTTGAGACCATCAACAATTTTGAGACGCTTGGCAACTTTGGTTCTTTTGATTCCAGTTTCTGTTTTGAGATCTTCTTTGAGTGAACGTGCAAGTGAGACTAGATCAAGAGTATTGAGATATTCTAGTACTGCTTCAGCACCCATTCCAACTTTGAGGTGGGAGACGGCGTCATACTCTTCAAGTTTGAGATACTCTTCTTCAGACATTACAGCTCCAGCAGTGACACGCTTGGCCATACTGAGAATAGTTTTGTAAATCTCATCGGTACTATCTTTGTCGCCTACAACACTTTCATGGACAAGTTCTATAGCTTTTTTGGCACTGATTTTGGAGCGTTCGATTGCAATGGCCATGGCATCGGCTGTCAACTTCTTGAGTTTGATAGCTTCTAACTCAGTTTCAAGAGCTGTTTTAACGCCTTCAAGTCTTTCTTTGGCACTATCATCTAGTGCTTGGAAAGCAGCCGCTTTATTGGCCTCAAGTGTTTCTACTACTTTGGCTTTTTCTTCTTTGTTAATTTCGAGAACGAGATACTTGGCAAAGTAAATCACAGCTGAAAGACTCTTGGGAGGGATGTTGGTCAAAAGAGAAAGCTTACTTGGAGCTCCTTTGAAGTACCAAATGTGGGCAACGGCGGTAGCTAGGTTGATGTGGCCCATGCGCTCGCGACGAACGCGACTCTGAGTAACTTCAACACCACATTTATCACAAACGATTCCACGATAACGAATACGTTTGTACTTGCCGCAATAACATTCCCAGTCCTTGGTGGGACCAAAAATTCGTTCACAAAAAAGTCCGTCTTTCTCGGGTTTTAAGGTCCGATAATTGATGGTTTCTGGCTTTATGACTTCGCCGTGAGACCAGCTGCGAATGGTATCACCACTTGCAAGTTGAATCTTGAGACCTTTAAAGTCAAGAATGTTTTTGATCATGATTGTTCTCCTTCACCCTCTGATTTAAGATCTTCTTCTGATGGCCCTTCTAGATCGTCGAGATCGCCCTCCTTGGAATCTATCTCGTCATCGTCGTCATCGTCGTCATCATCGGAAGCTGTGGAAGTGTTTGAGTCGTCGCTTTTATCATCGCCAAGACTTGAGGCTTTAATATCTTCGGCAACTGCATGACTAACTTCTTCGTCAACTTCAATAACTTCTTGAGGTTCGACTGGAATAACATCAAGGCCAAGTGAGTTAAGTTCCTTTAGCAGAACCTTGAAACTCTCAGGTACCGTACTTTCTGGAATCTCACTACCTTTGACAATGGCTTCAAATGCTTTTGCGCGTCCAACAATATCGTCGGATTTGATAGTGAGCATTTCTTGCAAGACGTGAGCGGCTCGATGAGCTTCTAGTGCCCAAACTTCCATTTCTCCAAGTCTCTGTCCACCCATTTGGGCTTTGCCACCAAGTGGCTGTTGAGTCACGAGAGAGTATGGACCAGTTGAACGAGCATGAGTCTTGTCTTCAACCATGTGAGAAAGCTTGAGGATATACCCGACGCCAACAGTGGTTGGCTTATCGAAAGCCAAACCAGTTCGTCCATCACGAAGGATTGTTTTGCCTGAAACTGGTAAACCAGCCTTGGCAAGTTCTCTTTCAATGATAGATTCATCAAGTTTCTCAAAGACTGGAAGTGCAACCTTATAACCAAGCTTGCGAGCTGCCCATCCTAGATGAGCCTCAAGAAGTTGACCAAGATTCATACGCGCCAAAACAGAAAGAGGAGAAATGATAATGTCTATTGGTGTGCCATCCTCAAGATAAGGCATATCGGCCTGACGAATAACGCGGGAGATGACACCCTTGTTACCATGACGACCAGCTAACTTATCACCAACGGTGACTTTACGAAGCTGAGCAACTTTGATTTTAACTGTCTTGATAACACCTGGATCAAGTTCGTCACCTTCTTCACGATCAAGCACCTGAACATCGATAACAGTACCACTCTCGCCATGAGGCATCTTGAGACTAGTATCTCTGACTTCGCGTGCTTTTTCGCCAAATATGGCTCTAAGCAAACGCTCCTCGGCGGTTAGTTCTGTTTCACCTTTGGGGGCAATCTTACCAACGAGGATATCGTTTGGAGAAACTTCAGCGCCAACTACTACAACTCCGTCTTCACCTAGATTTCGAAGGTCGTGCTCTGATACATTGGGAATATCGCGAGTCAGCTCTTCGGCACCTAGTTTGGTGTCCATAACTTGACTCTCGTATTCATTAATGTGAATAGATGTAAGAACGTCTTCTCTGACCAAGCGATCTGAAATGATAATACCGTCTTCGTATCCAAGACCCATAAAAGAAGCGTAGGCAATTGTTAGATTCTTGCCGAGTGCTAACTCACCATTATCAGATGCTGGGCCATCAATAACGATGTCTCCAGTTTTGACTTTGTCACCAACTTTGAGCATTGGGTGTTGGTTGTAGCATGTACTCTGAGCTGTTCTAAAGAATTTGATTAATGAATAAACTTCCTTACCCTTCTCTAGAGTTATATGCTCATTGTTACTGGTTTTATGATATTCTTTGGCTTTTTCCAACTCTTCCTTGTCGAGATCAAAAACAACTTTGGTTGCGTCGACATAAGAAACAGTTCCTGGACGAATGGCGCGAACAACCCAGTTCATTGAGCTTGCAACTTCACCTTCCATACCAGTACCAATAATAGGTGCCTCTGGATGCACTAAAGGCACTGCCTGACACTGCATGTGAGTACCCATTAGAGCGCGGTTAGCTTCGTCATGAGCGATGAAAGGGATGAGTGACGCTGAAGTACCAACGACTTGGCGAGGCACAACGTCGATATATTGAAGTTTCTCAACTGGAACTTCTAAGAAGTCGCCACCGTATCGGACAGGAACCCAATTATCTTTAATATAACCATCTTTGACTTCGATACCAGCATGAGTAACATAATAACCTTGCTCGTCATCTGGTGAAAGATAATCTACTTGGTCTGTAATCTTCATTCCCTTTTTATCGGCGACAACTTTGCGATAAGGTGACTCAAGGAAACCAAATTCGTTGACGCGTGTATAGAGAGAAAGATAAGTCACGAGGCCAATGTTAGGACCTTCGGGTGAGCGAACTGGACAGATGCGCCCATATTGACTTGCATTGATATCTCGCATACTAAAACTAGCGCGCTCGCGAGTAACACCCCCAGTACCCATAACAGAGAGACGACGAAGATTGTCTATCTCTGAGAGAGGGTTGGTTTGATCAAGAATAGTTGAAAGGCGATTGCGACGGAAGAACTCACTAATGGTTGCGATAATTGGCCTGGCATTAATAAGCTGGACTGGGGCAATAGACTCTTCTGGCTTTACCAAAGACATTTTTTCTTTGATACTACGCTCCAAGCGAAGCAAGCCTATTCGAAAGGCGGTTGCACCCAATAGCTCACCAACTCTGCGGACACGGCGGTTACTTAAATGATCAATATCATCAACTTGCCCAACTCCATTTTGAAGACCAATGAGGTATTTGATTGCGGCTACAACATCCTGTTTGGTCAATACTTGATTGTCTGGCTTATTTTCTATGTTTAACCCCAATTTTTTATTGAGCTTGTAACGACCAACCTTGTCTAGATCATAACGACGAGGATCAAAAAAACTTTGGAAGAAAAGATTTTTGGCATTTTCGAGAACTGCTGGCTCACCTGGCCTGACTTTGTCATAGAGATCAAGAAGGGCTTCTTCTTTGGTTTTGTTGGGGTCTTTGGCTAGGGTTGCAAAAATGTATTGATGTTCTTTGTCGGTATCAACATCTTTAAATAGGGCAAGGATCTCTGCTTCATCTTCGATACCCATCGCGCGGAGAAAGGTTGTTAGATAAAATTTGCGATGGCGATCGATCTTGGCAGTAAGCGTATCATTTTTGTTAACTGTCATTTCTAGCCAACTTCCTCGCATTGGGCGTAGTTCGCCAAAATGAAGAACTCTACCAGAGGTAGATTCGACGCTTCCAAAAAAGAAAATGCCAGGTGAACGAACCAATTGATTGACAACGGCGCGCTCAATTCCAGAAATAATAAATGTGCCACGATCGGTCATCTTGGGAATATCTCCCAAAAAGACGTCTTGAGTTGTTTCTTCGGAGGTGACTCTATTAATAAGGGTAACGCGAACGCGCAATGGCATGTCGTAGGTCATGCCTTTGAGCATACCTTCTGTTGGAGTAATTTTGGGTTCTTCGAAATAATGCTCGCCAAGGCTTAATTCCCAGGTTTTGCCAGTAAAATCTTCGATTGGACTAACTTCTTGTAGGTACTTAGCAATGTCTTTTTTGAGGAATTCATCATATGAGTCGCGTTGGACTCGTGTAAGATCTAATTTGGGAAGTGGAAGATCCTGACTTCCCCAATATAAGCGATTTGACTTTGCCATGGAGTAACCCCCTAGATAATTACTGATGACTAATGATCGCCAAACAATACGAAAATGAGCGTACGCGAGCTATCTTGTACGCTCTTTCCCATACAACTTTGGGCGTGTGCTATTTAACCATGAGAATTGAGTATGGTCAATGGGGTAAAATGTATTACCTTATGTACTTGGCAATGTTACTCTCGTGCTCGGCATTGGTAGCTGCATAGTGAATATTACCTTGCTTGTCATGAAGGTAAAAATAGTAAGGTGATTGCTCTGGAGAAATAATTGCCGCTAAACTTACTAAGCCTGGATTACAGATTGGACTAGGCGGGATTCCCTGATTGAGATAAGTATTGAAGGCAGACTTTAGCTTGCGATCACCCAATAGTGGAATTGGCCACCACCCTCCTTTTTTACCAAGCATATATTGAATGGTGGCATCAACTTCGAGAGCCCATCCTTCCGCTAGGCGCTTCTTAAGAATACCAGCAACAATCGGCTTTTCGGTGTTTGTTAATGTTTCGCGCTCTAGAATAGAAGCCAATATTACTTCATCATAAGTAGGAGTACGAGACAAAGTTGCAACTTTACTATCCCATGTGGAACGAAGTTTGGTGATAATTTCTTGTGCAGTTGTCTCCTTTCCAAAGGCATAAGTATCTGGAAATAAATACCCTTCTTGCCCCTTGCTCGCCAAAATAAAATCACTGTATTTGATTGCCAGCTTACTCTCAACAGTTTCGCCAATTTGCTCTAGACGATACCCCTCAGGAATTGTTAATATGTTGTCGGTTGCAATCCCTCGAGTAAGAGCGTTGCTTATTGAGCGTACAGACTGATTTTTGGCGAGTTGGTATTCTCCTGCCTGTAGCTTGTCTCCAACTTTTTCCAAGTAAACCGCTAGACGAAAGGCCAATGAACTTCGGATTAGGCCAGATTGTGTAAGGCCAGCGCCAACGTGGGCCACATTGTCACCCCGATCAACAACGAATGTTACTAGATTCGCATTGGATGGATTGATTGGCGAAAGAAGATAATTGAGGTAAGACCAAAGTGCAAAACCCAAAATTACAAAAAGCACTACAGTTGTAGTTAAGGCAAATATCCCATGAGATCTAACACGTGAGTGAACCATAAGTATTATATTTCAGAAAAAAGCGCGCGATGATAACTTTTTTTGATATTGTCATATATGAAAATTCGACCGCATTTACAAGTAACTTTGTCACTAGTTGCATCTTTTTTCTCGACTTTTCCTTTACCAAGTGGCATGCCACAAGCAACGCACTGCCCTCGTAGTAACAACCAAGACTGAATTGGGGCAATTATTGTTTTGAACATAAGACTCCTTTTATCCAGTGTACTATATTTTGACTAAGTTGGGATTGGCATCCAGATAATCTTCAAGAATAAGACAAGCGGCAAAAGCATGATCCTTGGCAAACTTGGCACGACTAGCGCCTGCTTCACGCAACTTGATTACAGCTTCTTGAGAACTAAGAGTTTCAGGATGAGTAACAATTTGCGCTTGGAAGAGAGGTTTAAGAGCGGTAACATATGCCATAACTAATGTGGCAATCTCACCTTCTGGGATCCCCACTACTATGTAATCGGGGTGAAACTGATCAACAACTTTGGTAGTTGCAATAATTGCTTCACCCATACTATCCACGTGAGCTACGGAAAGAGGTGTGGCAAAAGGAGTTTCGGCAGTAGCAAACCCTAAGTTGCGTACCCCATAATCGACGCAAAGAATTTTCATAATAAAACTCCCTTAATAATTAGACGCCGTAAATATGTGCCGGGTGGTGTGCAGGTGATTAAAGTCAAATAACGATTATCGTAGCGTTGCGCAATTGGTGAAAGATCGTCTGGTTGAGCTTCATACATCTCCTCAATAACATAGCGAAAAGTGGCATTGCCGTCATTGAGGAATATTTCATCACCTTTTTTTAGCGTATGAAGAGTGGAAAATATTGTAGTGTAATTGGTGGGATTAAAATATTGTGGAAGTACCGAATGACCAAAAATAACAGCATTACCAAGTTCCCCCGGAGCAGCTGTTCCCTGATAATGAATTAACGATTGCCTGAGATCAGTATGATCGTTGCGAACACTGGCATTGTTTATTTTGAGCTTTGGAATTGTGAGACTATAGACAAGCGTTGTAGAGTCCACCTGTTGAACAGAGCGAGTAGGATACCAAAATTCACTATCTGTGTAATCTAGCTTGGTGCCAACAATTTCTGGTAAGACCACAGGCTCCGAAGCCTTGAATGTTGCAACTTCAAGAGGATTGGTTGGAGGTGCAATTGGAGATAACATCGATGAACTACGCTGTAACCCTGGGGCATAAATGAGCTGATAGGAAATAAGAGGATAAATTACTGTTGTAAATGATGCGATACCTAGGGTAAGTAACATGACCGAAAGAAAAATGCGAAAATAATATATGGGATTTTCTGGTTTTTGGAGAGTAAATCCAGGAGGAGCTTTAATGTATGAATATAAGGTCATTATTGTTTCTCTTTGAATTTATTGCGCTACAGCTAAATTGAGAATGATGTTCTCGGCTTTACGAGGAAGAGTTTTGAAACGAGGTGGGAGCCATGTGGGGGTAATTGTTACTTTGACCCCAACAAAACCCGGAACCACTCCTACCATTTGCTCTATAGCTTTTTCATCTTTAATGCCTTGAAGTGTGGCAATAAGGCTACTTTTATTGAGTTGTGGAAGAGCTTTAGCGGTAGCTTTCACGTTGACTGACTTGGCGTCGCCTTCTCCAATTTCGACTACTGGCTCGCTAATTAGCTCAAACCCCGAGAGCTTTTGAACAAGTACCTGCCGACTTAGCCCTACAACATCTGATTGAGAAAGAGAATAACCTTGAACAGTGACTGTGAGTTTGGCTGTTAAAGTACTAGCGTCATCTCCTACCTTAGCCGAATATTCCTCAGAGGTAACTTCTACTGAGTTGGGTAAAATATATACAAGCCCTCCACCAGATTGAAGCTGACCTTTGGCGTCATTTTCTAACTTTGTTTTGAGCTCTTTTACCAGAGCAATTTTGTCTTTGGCGCTAACTGCACTTACGCTTTTGCTACTTCCTCCCTTTAGGGCTGATTCGTTTTTGCCAACAAAACTATCTTTGCTAAAATTCCCAATAACAAACTCGTTCCCAGATTGAATATTTCCAGTATCGCCGATATTATTGGCAGTAATCTTGGCTACTGCCTTGCCTGGAACATCAACATAGTCTGAACCCGCGGATTTACTGGCAACATTTACATCTTCATCAAGAGTAAATTTGATAGAACCTGAAGTAAGCAAGGTTCCTTTGGTAAAAGTTTTTTTGAGAAGCGTGCGATTGTAGAGCGTTATCTCACCAGTACTTGAATCCCCTATTTGTTTTGTGCCAGATGTTTCAGCGCTTGCTTCTCCAGATACATTTGTACTAACCTTTTCTACCGGAACTGTGAATGTAATTGGATCGATAGTAGTTGCTGCAGGATCTAGATTGAGAGTGAATTGTGTAGATTCTGTTTTCGGAGTCACTGAAATCGTAACTGTAGCGTGTGGAAAAAGCCAAAGACTGCCAGCTAGGAGGAAAAACACGAACGCAACAACAACAAAAGCTATTATGGCGCGAATTGGGATGTGACCTACGGAAAATGGAAGGGATAATTTGGGGATGATAAGCTTGGGGATTGTGATGTGGGGCAGAGAAAATTTGCGGGGAACCACAACTGGTAATTCTTGTGGTTCATTGAGGATTTCGCTTGGAGATTCATCTTCCGTAGTAAATCCAAGCGCCTCTAGATCGACTGCTGATGGAGTTGAGAGTGTAGGCTCCTCAACTGGTGTTTCGCGAATTGTAAAACCAATAGACTTGGCAACTTCGCTACCACCTGCGACGCAAAGTGCTCGGATAACTACATCCTTGGAAAGAGATTCTATTTTGGGAATGTGAAGAAATGGAAATTTGGCAGTCCATTCAACGAGAGTAAGATTTTGAACTACATCTTCAAGATCATGCATGCCGTCAAAAACAATAAAGCGCGAGGGAAGTTGAGTTAACCCGCGCACACAATGCTTGATACCAGACTCAACGTCTTTGGCTACGTCATCTGTGCGAGGGACATTAGTAATTGCATGTGTTTTCCCAGAACCGACCGCTGCTATTGTTAGCTCGGTGTCTGCAACTTGTATAAGGATTGCAGTGGTTGGCGTACCTTCCTGCATGCGCAGAAAGCGAATCAAGCTATCCATTATAACAACAAAACCTAGCGGTTTAAGTTCTAATTCTGTATAAATTTTTTTGATAAAAACTTTTTTTTCTGTTTTGACAGCATCTCCATCTAACCAAGTTGTGGGGATTCCGAATATTACCTGAATGGGGGTGGAGGATAGATTTTCCGATGCTTTGGTAATCGTGGTATCAACCGCAGTAATTAACGCATCTAGGTTTCCCGTATCACCATTCCATGGAATGGGAGTGCCAATGGTGACTACTTCGGTTACATCTTTTGCAACATGCCATACAGCGGCCTGTACTATGTCATCAGTAAGCTCAAGAGCCAAAAATTTCTCTGATTCTTCTTCTTTGTGACCAAGATTTCCTAACAGATTACTAAGCTCCATAAGACAACTGTATCATAGTGTCACCAACTTCGCGTAAATTCGCCTTTTCCCTGAGCCAAGCGACTCTTCTTTGAAGATTTTTATCCCACCAATCTCGCCCGTTGCATTCACGTGTGGTCCTCCACAGAGCTCTTTACTAAACCAATCTTTTTCTACGTTTCCTACTATGTATACACTCACCTCGTCCGGATATTTGTCGGCAAAAAAAGCCATTGCACCACTCTTAATTGCTTGAATCTTGTTTTCGATTTGTCGGGTAATCGGAAGGTTTTTCTTAATTGTATCGTTGATCATATTTTCTATTTCAATGAGTTGATCTGGAGTTGGCTTGCCAGAAAAAGTGTAATCAAAGCGAAGTCGCTCGGGAGTAATATTACTACCTGCTTGAGAAATCTCATTACCAAGGATTTTGCGCATGCTAGATTGCAACAAATGAGTTGCTGTATGAAGCTTGGTAGTTACCTCCGACTGATCAGCGAGACCGCCCCTGAACATCCCAACACTTGCAGTGCGACTGTCATTACGGTGAGTTTGAAAAACTGCATCAAAGTCGGATTTACTTAGTGTTACGCCTTTTTGTTTGGCTAACTCTTCGGTAATCTCGAAGGGGAAACCACTACTCTGAAAAAGGTCAAAAGCAAACCTTGCATTGAGATCTTTTGCATCACACTTCTCTAGCTCCCTAAGCCCTTTATCGAGAGCTTTGCCAAATTTGGTTAGCTCTGTAGTTGCTACTTCTATTATTCGATCTGTTTGACCGGCTTTGAGAAACCCAGCAGAGACATATTCCTCTAGAATTCCTGGGATGCTTTGTTTAATGACTAATGCTGCATCTACTCCAAGATGACGCGCCTTTACAGCAGCGCGACGGAGGAGGCGACGTAAAACATAACCCTGCATTTTGTTACTTGGTTCAAGCCCCTCACCCATCATGAAGGTTGCTGCACGCAGGTGATCGGCAATAACTCGCATGGGAGCGAGATTATCGCCTTCGTATTTTTTGCCAGACGTCACTTCGATAATTCGAATTATTGGAGCGAACATATCGATTTTGAAAATATCGGGGTCGTTGTTACTTGCGGCAACAATCCTTTCAAACCCTCCGCCAAAGTCGACATTTTGAGCAGGTAGTGGTTTGAAGGAATCATCTTCCTGTTTCTCGAACTGCATAAAAACGGAGTTACCGATCTCAAGAAATCTCCCACAATCACAGTTGAGGTGGCATAGATCATCTTTCCACGTAGAATTCTCGTGAAACTTATGATCCTCTCCAAAGTCGTAAAACATCTCAGAGTCTGGTCCACCAATCTCACCAACTGGCATTTTAGTTGGACCGCCTGCCCTACTCCACCAATTGCTACTGTAGGTATAAATTTTGATATTAGGATCAAATCCCAGTTTACCATCGCGAGCAGTAGTGGTGTTGCCAAAAATATCCTGCCAAATTTTGATGGCATCCTCGTCTTCGGGAATCCCAGAATCACCGGCAAAAACTGTAACATAGAGCCGTGTGGGATCGAGTCCAACTTCCTCTGTCATAAACTCATAAAACCAAGGTAGTTGCTCTTTTTTGAAGTAATCTCCGAGGCTCCAATTACCTAACATCTCAAACATGCAGGTATGGCGATTGTCGCCAACCTCTTCTATGTCGTCAGTGCGAAAGCTAGGCTGACTATCGGTGAGGCGAGTTCCCTTGGGGTGAGTAGCTCCTTTTAGGTAAGGCACCATTTGTTGCATACCAGATCCCGTAAAGAGCGTTGTGGTGTCTTCAAGAGGCATAATTGAAGCTGCGGGAATGATCGCGTGACCGCGTTTTTTAAAAAATGCTAAATACTTACTTCTAATGTCAGAGCTTTTCATGAGGAGATTATAACTTATTTTTTGAGAGGAGATCCACCAGAAAAGAAAAGATGGCGTTTGACTGGCGGCTTGGCATTTGAAGTAGACTCGACAACCCTAGTTGCAACTTCGTTGACTTTTTCGCGTGCAACATCGAGTGCTTCGTTTTTTTCTACTTGAAATTCATTGACTTTGGATACAAGTAGTTTGACCGTATCATTGCCTTCTAAGTCTTGCAACTTGTCACCAAATTGAGAGGTAAGAGTCTTGAGTAGTGCTCGACCTTCGTCTGTAGTTAAAAAATATCCACCTGCCCCACCTATAACAAGACCAAGAAGAAACCCAGAGGAAAATCCTGATTGAGACTCTGGTTCGGTGACATTTATTGATTGCATAATTATGACTGTTTCTTGGAGGTTAATGCGCTAAAGGCTTTGGTGGCAACGCCCGCGAGCTCCAACCCACTTCTAACGCTCTCGACAAGGTGGCCAACGGTAAGTGATGATCGAGTAAGATTACGACTCATATACTCAACATCACCCAGAATATTGTCAACTTTGCGTAAAGTTTCTTTGGAGTCTTTGAGAATAAAAATAAGCTGAATACCAATGATTATAAAAATGATGGCAACAACGAGAATTACGATAAGAAGTACGAGTTGTGGTATATCCATGGGTTAATAATACACGCTTATTCAATAATTTGAAAAGTACGTTCAACAAGACGAAGTTTGTTGGCGCGACTCTCTGCCTGCAACAACACCGAGTGAGTGCCTGGGGGGAAAACTAAATCGAGATTGAAATTACCAGTTTGATCAATTAATACCTTTTGATTGTTAATAGTAATAGTTGCATCAAGATCTGTTTTGCCGCGAATTGAAACCTTACCAACATATACTTCACCGTTGATTGGCGAATACACCTCTAATTTGGGCAGACTAAGCCAAGAAAAGATTTGCCAGCCCAAAAAAGCCAAAAATGTCAAAATGCCAACACTAATAAGAATCAGATTGGCAGAAATTAGACGCGGCTTACGAGAGAGAGGCGTTAAAGTTCCCTTGGGAATGATTTGCCCTTTTTCGTTTTCATCAAAATCTCGACGAAACATGGCTAAGATAGTATCGGGATTGAGATACAAAGCTCTTGCATAATTGCGTAAAAAACCTTTGGCGGCGGTATTTCCTGGCAGGACACTATAATTATTACTTTCAACTGCTACTAGATATTCTGGTCTAACCTTGAGACGACGAGCAACATCATCAATAGTAAGCCCTTTTTCTAGGCGTTTGTCACACAATAGCTGACCAGCTGTTTTCATGATTGATTTTGAGTTGATTTCCACTGATCGAGATTGGCTACAAGCACAGTTCTGGGTTTGACACCATCGGCAGGTCCAATAATGCCAGCAAGTTCTAGCTGATCCATAAGCTTTGCGGCGCGATTGTAGCCTACTGAGAGTCGACGTTGAAGATAACTTGTGGATGCCTTGCCAGCCGAAGTGACAATACTAACTGCATCTTCGAAAAGCTCATCATGCTCGCCACCACCCTCCTCGCCACCCTCGCTTGCCAAATATTTTTCAGTTACTTCTTGTTGATATTGAACTGGCTCACCAGCATTTTTCTTGAGGTAATCAATCAACGCTTTGATCTCATTATTGGTGACGTAAGTGCCTTGAATGCGAAGTGGCATGGGCCTGTCTGGTGGCACAAAAAGCATATCACCTTTGCCGAGAAGTTTTTCGGCTCCTGGCTGATCGATGATGACTCGAGAATCAATCATAGAAGTGACTTGGAAACTAAGGCGTGTTGGGATATTGGCTTTAATTAATCCGGTAATGACGTTCACTGAAGGGCGTTGGGTTGCCAAAACCAAGTGAATACCAATGGCGCGCGACATTTGTGCCAAGCGGGTAATTAGATCCTCTACTTTACTTGGAGCAAATAACATAATATCTGCAAGCTCATCGATCACAATAACTATATATTCCATGGATGAAAATCCAGCAGCCTCGTTGTATTCTTCAATATTGCGAACTCCAACCTCAGCACACATTTTGTATCTTTTATCCATTTCTTTGGTTGCCCACTGAAGAGCTGAGACAACGCGTTCTGCGTCGGTGATTACTGGTGTAAGTAGATGAGGAATGCCATTGTACCCAGTAAGCTCAACGCGTTTGGGATCGATTAATATCAATTTGAGTTCGGCTGGAGAATTGCGGAAGAGAAGTGTAGAAATAATTGTATTGATGCAAACTGATTTTCCAGAACCGGTAGAACCAGCAACTAATACGTGAGGCATCTTTTTGATGTCGGCAACTGCACACCCACCTGATACACCAAGTCCAAGTCCGACAACAAGTTTGGACTTTTCCTTTTTCATTTCGGGTGATTGCAATATTTCGGCTAAGGTCACATATTCGGCAGAGCGGTTGGGGATTTCGATACCAACCAAATCTCGACCAGGAATTGGCGCTTCGATTCGAATCTGCCCATTGGGAGCAGAAAGCGCTAGTGCTAGATCAGTTTGGAGCGCCTTGACTCTACTCAACTTTGTACCAGAGGCAATTTTGATTGCATATTGAGTAACGGCAGGACCACCATTAATCTCTGCAACCCTAGCTTTTATCCCAAATGATTCAAGTGTGCTCTCAATGATGTGAGCGTTTTCTTTGACATCGCCGCGATCAGCTTTGGAACCTTTAGTGGCGCTTAATAAGCTTAGAGGAGGATACTTCCAGACAGTTTCAGTATGACCAGTGTTAATCTGACTTTCAAAATCATTATCTTTGTTCCCAGAAGATTTTGGTGCAAGACTATCTTTGGCATCCGATGCTTGAGCCTCTTTATTGTTGGGGATATTAATTTTGGGTTTTTCAGAATTTAGATTGAAAAGAGGAATGGCCTGCTTTTCCTCTTTGCGTGATTGAAGCGCAGTGTGAGCAGCACCAAATGAACCAAACAGACCACTGACCCATACGACTAACTCAGGCAAAGAAGTATTGCTTAATACCATAAATCCAGCGAGAATAATGAGAATAAAAAGAATGCTAGACCCAACTGTGGTAAGGAGAATCGCCACACTAAGATACATTTCTCTGCCGAGAACGCCTCCCTGTGTAACCCCTAAAAAACCTAGGAATGTGAGGGTACCGCCTAGTAGCATTTCTGGCTTGGCTATTGTCCACTTTAGTCCAGTGAGCATCAAGCTAACTGTAAAACAAAGAAATGGAAGAAACATTGCTGCCCAACCTACTGCGATATCGAGACGATTTTTTAGAGAACCCAGGAAGATCCCTTGCTTGGTAAAAGACAAAAGTATCACAACTCCAAGTAGAGCAAAAGAAAGTGAGGACAATGAATATAAAAGCTCACGTCTGAGCTTAAGTGCAAATGGTTTCTTTCTTCTACCTCGCTTGGGTGACATAACTAATCCTCAATAATAACTGGGATTACCACGGGGTTCTTGCCAACTTTATCAACGAAAAGTCGACTAACCTCCTTGGCAACCTTATCCTTACTATACAACTTATCTCGAGTAATGTCTGCTGCCCCGAGAGAATTTGCCAATGACTTTTTTATCTCAAGCATTGTGGATTCATCAATAAACTTAGTTATACCTTTTGGAATAAGATCAATGCCAAGATGATCACCAATTTTCTCTAGAAGCACAACGACTACTCCTTCCTGGAACATAAGTTTGCGATCGGTTATTTGATTGTCTGCAGTTGTTATCTCACCGCTTTCTACATAGACTGTCTTGAGGGTAAAAGCTTCTCCTAGATGAACTGATCCATCGGCCTCCATTACAATTTCTTCGTTCTCAGAAAGCATTACACGCTCTTTACCAATCCCCATCTCGCCAGCTAGTTTGCGATACTGGATCATGTGCCTGTAGGTTCCGCCAATTGGCATAACAAAGTGAGGCTTTGTCATTGCCATCAGCATCATAAGCTCTCGACTACTAGCGTGACCAGAAACGTGAAGATCTGAAGAGATATCGGAATAGGAGACGACTATTCCCTTTTTACTCAACATGTCTATGATACGATAGACATTCTTTTCGTTACCTGGGATGGGATCTGAAGAGAAGATTACTTTATCACCTGGTTCGAGATGAGCAGCTTGATGGTTGCCTGAGGCTAGGCGATCAAGGGAAGAGCTTAGTTGACCTTGGCTACCCGCAGCGATAATACAGACCTGTTCGTCGGGAAGGGATTTGATTTTGCGTTTGTCGATCATAAGACGCGGTGGGATCTGCAAAAAACCTAACTCGGTTGCTACCTCGACGTTTCTTTCTATTGAGAAACCGACAAGAGCGACCTTCCTATTGTGTCTTTTGGCAACCCAAAGTGCCTGTTGGATACGACTAATGTTACTACTCATGGTGGTTACTACAACCTTACCTTCACAACCCCTAAATTCGCGTTCGAAAGAATCTTCGACTATCGACTCTGATAGCGAGTATCCGGCTTTTTCACTACGCAAACTGTCTGAGAGCAAGAGATTAACTCCTTCGGCTCCGGCCCTGGTAATGGATTGAATATCTGGAAGATCTTGCCCTATTGGTGTCCAGTCAAACTTAAAGTCGGCACCATGATAAATTTGGCCATTGGGAGTTTTGATAATAAGATGCTTGGTGTCTGGAACGGAGTGAGTTACAGGAATCAACTTGACTTCAAAATCTCCAAGAGAAATAGGTTGCCTATCTTTGACAACGTTTATAAATTGGGGATCTAAATTGTATTCGCGAAACTTTTCTTTGATAAAACCGGCCGTGAGTTTGCCAGTGTAAATTGGAATTGATTCTCCAAGCTGAGGAATAATGAATGGAAGACCGCCAATGTGGTCTTCGTGGCCATGAGTAATTACAATGCCACGAATTTTGCTTAGCTTGTCTCTTAAATAAGTAATATCTGGGATTGTAAGATCGATCCCCGGAATAGCATCTTCAGGGAAACCTATTCCACAGTCAACAATAATTATGTCTCGAGAAGACTCATAGACATACATATTGTTGGTAACATTTCCCGTGCCACCAAGTGGGATAATTTTGATAGGTGAATTGACATTAAAAGTCATAATTTGATCAGTGTTAGTAATAATTAATATGAAATCATGTATGATTTGTAGTTGTCTGCATTTAACAAAACTGAAGTGGCGCTTCCCTCGACAATTTGCTTGGCAACTTTGCGCACAACTGATGCCATAGTGCGATCGAGAGTGCGAATACCAGCATCATAACCCAAGGGACGAACGACGAGAGGCCAGATAGCGGGATCGATCGTTAGCTGCTCCCTGGAAAGCCCTGCATTTTTGAGAGCTTTGGGAAGAAGGAATTGCTGAACAATATGAATTTTTTCTTCATCAGTATAACTAGGCATTTGAATAAGTTCGAGACGATCAAGAACAGCTGTTGCAACGTGGGGAGTGTTGTTGGCTGTAGCAATAAATAGAACTTGCGAAAGATCGACGGGAAAATCGAGATATTGATCAAGAAAACGATTATTTTGCGTGGGATCAAGAAGCTCGACTAGAACACCCATAATATCCATTCGCTCCTCAGCACCGACACGATCAATTTCATCTAGTAAAATAATTGGATTCATGGTTCCAGCTTCTTTGAGAGCTTTGAGAATATATCCTGGTTCGGCCTCAGGGAAAAGTCGCGAACGGCCTCGCAAGTCGCGCGCGCTACCCAAGCCACCAAAAGGAATACGAGCAAAGCCTCGCCCCAATACCTCAGCCAAAGTATAAGCAAAAGTAGTTTTGCCTGTACCAACCAAGCCCACCAAGAAAATAGCTGGTGCACGAACGGCACCCTCTACTTGATTGTCTTTGCGTAATTTCATGGTTGCCAAAAATTCGAGAATACGTTCTTTGGGTTCGTTCATACCATAATGCGTGCTATCCATAGCAGCTTTGGCTTTGGCAATATCAATATTGTCGGTCGTATATTTCCCCCATGGAAGGTTAATTATCCAACTGACATAGTGAGCAAGTCGATCATATTCGGCAGAGTAAATTCCTGAATCTACCATGCGTTTGAGACGAGTAATCATTTCGAGCGCTTTTCGCGTAAGTTCTTCAGGGGCACTACTAGATTTGAGGCTATTTTCGAGTGAGACAATTTCGTCTGTGTTGTTGGGTTCCATAGATCTATCTTAACATTCTTTTGTCACTATCATTGAGGTTGAAGAGTTTTGACAATACTATCCATTTCTTTGAGTACGCCTACATCATATTTGGCTGGAACTGCATAATTTAGACCACCAATATTTAGAGGGGTGACGAAATATGTATCCGTTTCGTTCTTGCCACAAAATAAGAAAATGCTATTGTCTCCTTCGTTGCCTTTGAAGTAACGACGAAGAATATAACCCTGATCTGAAGGATATTCGGTATAATCCTTGGTACGAAGATCGCCAGATGATCCCTGGAATGAAGGACTATCTTTGAATAGACAAACTGCATTACCGACGGCGGCTTGAGAGATGATAATTTTATAACCATTTCTGGAGATGGTAAGGGTTGATGTTCCTTCAGTTTTTTTGGTTGTAACTGCCCAGGTTGCTGGAAATGATATGGTATATGCAGGATAGCTAAGACCTGATACTGATTCACTCTTAAATTGCTTCCACTCGCCAAGTCTATCGGCAATATTGGTGATTTGAAAAGTTGTCATTGCTAGATGAAGTTGTCTGACCAATTCTTGATTAGCAATTGATTTGTTTTTGCCAGTTGGGATAAGAGCAAACGTAAAGACATCTTCATTAACCATAAAGTAACTAACAATATATTCCTCGCCAGTTGCTGATATCAACTCCGTGCGCTCAAAACCATCATAATTGCCGATGCGAAGTGGTGTGCTTTTGCCAACTGCTCTAGATGGCCTACCCTGCCAGAGAGTAGCACGCGAAGCATCTAATCCTGCAATATAGGCCACTACGTTGTCAGCTTGAGTCTTGGCCATACTAATCTCAAGTCGAACACCGTCTGAAAGAGAGAATGCTTTGGTACTTTCAATGTTGGTTGTGTAATCGAGAATTGACCAAGTAGGATGGATTTGCATCTCGTAAGAATTGTACGGATCTTGGTAAAGAGGCCAATCGGTTGTTACGGTGTCAGTGCCAGTAATTTCTGGCCCAGATTTTGTAACTATTGGAACAGCTTTTTTGGCGGCGTCTGAAGAAGAAATGGCAATCTGGAGAACGACAGCCAACACAAGCATGAAGCCACCAAAAATACCTAGCATTGCCCTTTTGTTTTGCTTCAATTTATTAAACTTTTCTAGATTGAATTCTGGTAGATGAAATGAGTGAGATTGGGTGGGATTGGGACTAGGTGCAGGCACTGGTGGAAGAACTGGAGTCGCTGGAATTTCGGGAGCTATTGGGACATCTATAGAAACTGCCGGTTGTGAGGGTAGCGTGGTTTCTGAAAATTTATCAAATGAACTAGGCATATAGATATCTTAACATGATTTTAGAGCGCGCCACCTTGAAATCCTGGGCAGTTATCCTTGGCCCATTTGAGATATTCTGGTTGGCATTGAGGGCTACTGACAGCATCTGGTCCTGGCATACAATCAACCCAAGCGCCAGAAGGACACGTGATGAAGCGAAAGGTATCTTGCCAGGAGTTGTCGGCTTTGTCGCCAGTTAGAGCGTACTGACCAATACTAAAGAAGGCAAGTTTGGTGGGGTGGGCCTGATCAATTAGAAAATAAGCTACACCACCGAAGGATAAATATTTTGAGGGACACTTGTCGACATATGGCCCAGCAGTTTCCATATCTTTAGAGAATGAGGCTGGAAGACCAATTGTTGCTGTGTTATATCCGTCAGGATAAACCTGCGTATTACCGAAAGATCCTTTTGTTCCCTTAATAGTAATTGGGCAATCTTCTGGCAAGTAACCGAAAAGAACAGACTTTGCTATTGCACTATCGATTGAATCTGATGCATCCTTGTCGAAAAGCTCAACATATTGGCCTTTATCAAACTGCATATTACTTGAGTATACGTAAACTTTGCTGCCAATCTCTTTTGCTGCAATAACTTCATTACTCCCTTTGTACTTTTCTTGATACTTGAAAGTGATCCCTAGCTTCTCGGAAGTGAACGTTTTTATGTTGAGATTAGAACTAGGGGAAGGAATTGGAATAATTGATGGAGCAAGAGTGGAGGTGGGGGTGGGTGTAGAAAGAAGAGTTGGTGGGGCAATAGAGACCAGTGGATTTTGAAGAGATTTGGTACGAAAGAATAACAAGGCTCCAGCCGTAAGTGCGACAAGTAAGAGAAGAAAAACGAAAGATTGCTTGGACATAAGACTAGTATAGCGGAAATTATACTGTGGTTGAACCCTCACAATATATGTGAGGGTTCAACCTAGTTAAATTACAAATTATCGACGAGGGCGGAAGCCGCCGCGGTCACCTCCCCTACCACCACTAAAACCACCGGGACGTCCACCTCCGAAACCGCCTTGAGGGCGATCACCGGGTTGGTCTTTTAGTTGATCAAGTGGAACCATTGAGAGATCTAGTCTACCTTGAGCATCCATTCCTTTGACCCAAACATGCACAGTGTCACCCTCTTTGACTAGAGCTCCTGCATCAGCCACGTATTCTGTGCTCATACGAGAAACGTGTACGAGGCCTTGTTTTCCTGCGGCGATCTCAACGAAACAACCGTATGATTCGACGCGCTTGACGATACCTTCGTGCTCTTCACCAACCTCTGGGATATGAACCATGCCTTTGATCCAGGTAACGGCTTTGTCCATCGCAACTGGATCTACTCCAGAAACAGTGACCATGCCTTTGCCAGTAGAATCGTCAATGTCGACTTGAACACCAGTCTCAGCCATGATCATCTTAATCATCTTGCCGCCTGGGCCGATTACCTCACCTATTTTGTCGGTTGGAATCTCGAACTGAACAATCTTGGGTGCGTGTTTACTGAGTTCTTTCCTTGGTTCTGGAATTGCCTTAAGCATAACTTCCATAATTTCCATGCGAGCTACTTTGGCCTGGGCTAGAGCTTGAGTTAGAACTTCAAAACTAATGCCTTTGACCTTAATATCCATCTGAAGAGCAGTAATACCATCGACAGTACCCGCAACCTTGAAGTCCATGTCTCCGACATGATCTTCAATACCAGCAATATCTGTAAGAACTACTGATTTTGTGCCATTGGTCATAAGACCCATCGCAATACCAGCAACTGGTTTTTTGATAGGAACACCTGCCGCCATAAGTGACAATGTACTACCACAAACACTAGCCTGGCTTGTACTACCATTGCAACTCATAACCTCAGAGACGACATGAATTGTATACGGGAAATCTACTTCACTTGGGAGAACTGGCATAAGTGCCCGCTCGGCAAGAGCACCATGGCCAATCTCACGACGACCTGGGGCGCCAAATCTACCAGTCTCACCACTAGCGTAGGGTGGCATAGTGTAGTGATGAATGTATCTTTTGACTTTTTCGTCTTCCATGGTCTCAAGAATCTGACCAAGTGAAGGAGCTCCAAGAGTTGTAATGCTAAGAACTTGAGTCTGACCACGCTTGAACATGGCACTTCCGTGTGGACGAGGGAGAATGTCTACCTCAGCAGATAAAGGACGAATCTGAGTAGTTTTACGACCATCGACTCGAATCTCTTCAGTTATGGTCATTTCCCTCGCAACTTCGGCCATAGTATCATGAATGATCTCAGCGAGTTGCTCGCTATCAAGTTTTTCGACGTAAGAGTCTTTGAGAGCTTCAACAAAACTTTCAACAAGTCCATCCTCAGATTGAGGAACGCCAAACCTGGCTCGGATATCTTTACTTATCTTGTCACTTATTTCTTTGCGGAGTGTTGGATCAATTGTGACAACTTCGGCAAATTCGAGCTTGGTGATACCAACTACAGCTCTTAGCTCTTCGATGCCAGTAATTATTTCTTTGATAGCATCGTGAGCAAATTGAAGGGCTCCAAGAGTAATCTCTTCTGTTACCTCTTTGGCACCAGCCTCGACCATGACGATTGCATCTTTACTACCGGAGACGATAAGATCTAAAGTGGAAATTTCGCGTTGTTCGTAGGTAGGATTTATCACATATTGGCCATCAATATAGCCAACGCGTACTCCAACTACTGGACCTTCCCAGGGGATATTGCTAACGTGTAAAGCTGCGCCTGTTGCTACCATTGCTACCATGTCGGCATCGTTACTGCCATCGGCAGAAAGAACGGTTGCGATTACCTGAACATCTCTTTTGACACTTTTTGGAAATAAAGGACGGATTGAACGATCTATAATGCGACCTTTAAGTACTGCCTCGTCGCTTGGGCGACCATCTCTTTTGACCCAACGACTACCCTTGATCTTGCCACCAGCATAGAGCTTTTCGGCATAATCAACGGAAAGAGGGAAATAGCTAAGTGTTGTATCTGATTTACCCATGACAGTCGTCACGTGCACAACAGTTTCACCATAGGTAGCAAGTACCGCGGCGTTGGCTAGCTCTGAAAAGCGGCCTGTTTCAAGAATAAGAGGTTTGCCACCAACCATTATGGTGCAGGAATGTTTTTGTAACATAAATCTATAACTCCCAACTACTCAGGGAGATCCTTATATAATTAATTAATAACAAAATTATAGCGGAAAGTTGGTTCATTTGGAGAGATTGAGACTAGCAAGAAGAATTTTGTAACGATCCTCGGCAGATTTCCTGAGGTAATTAAGAAGTCTTCTACGTTTACTAACCATTTTGAGAAGACCGCGGCGTGAATGGTTGTCTTTTTTGTGTACTTTAAGATGGGTTGTGAGCTCAGCTATCTTCTCGGTAAGAAGAGCTACTTGGACTTCTGGACTCCCAGTGTCGCCCTTTTGAATAGCGAATTTGGTAATTATTGTGGCTTTTTTGTCAGTTTTTAACATAGTGGGTGCATTATACAGATAAGAGGTCTATTTGTCACTACCACTTGTGAAGATCTTGGGTTTGAGCCAATCTGGTTCGGGCTTGATGGGTTGAGACATTGAATGAAGCTCTGTCTCTATTGCAATAATATCTTTTTGATCTTCTTGCTTTCGCTCCTCAATTATTGGGGTGTTATCAATGATTGTGGCAGTTGGCATATTTACTTTTGTATGATGCCTAGCACCTGCCCTATAAAGAATAGCTAACGCCTCAAAAGTATCTGCCGTCATACTATCTGATTGAAAATTATTTGTGGCCTCTTCTATGCCCTGCATAAGATTGCTGGCAATGTCTTGAGAAAGTGGGAGTTTGAGCTCCTGAAGTAGTGCAGTTGCCAACTCACAAAGAGAACTACTTGGATCAACCAAATTGATATGTCCAAAATTACCCTGATTATTACTTATGTTGACAAGGGTTGTTTGAGTAAAAAAATCGGCTTCGGACGTAGCAATACTACCAATACTAGTTAGACTACTTCCTCCAACCACAAAGGTCAGGTCGCTGCTTGCACCACTACTACCAAAAATAATATTTTCTTTAGAAATAGACTGCTGGCCAACTTTGGGTACGATAGTAAGACTCAATTTACCATCATTTACAGCAGAGGTAACCTTATCAACTATGTCACCCTCAACGTTAACAGTAATAATAAGATTTTGTCCACCAAGATCGGCCTTGATTTTGTCGACTCCAACAAGATGAGAATCGCGTACAGTGGGTTCAGTTTCGCACATTAAACTCACAGTCTTGCCAGCTGCCAAAAGACTAAGATATAAACCAAGAGCACCAGCCATAGTATCGTGAGAAGGATTTTGGGCGATTAGAATTAGAAGATCTTTGACCGAATCAAGTTTTTCTTTGAGAGCGATTAGATCGTTTTGCATAAATGGGTCCTTATTGGGGCAGGACTTTTTATGTAGGCCTAGAGAAGTTCTCCTTCGGCCTTTTGATAGCTGATTATAACGTCTTTTTCTCTGATTTCAATGTTTGGAAAAAGAAGAATCCCACATTCAACTCCAGATTCAGCTATTTTGACTTCATCCTTACCTATTCGCATAGCCTTGATGCGAGCATCTTTGGTGGTTCCGTCGGTATGTTTTAGATGAATAGTGTTGCCAGTTTCGAGCTTTCCAGAACCAACTTTGACTCCAGCTATCTTATCGCGATTAATCTCAAAAACCTTTAGGATTAAGCCTTCGCCAAGAACTTTTTCATCGTAATTTGGCTCTAGGAGACGCAGAATTTTTTTCTCGATAAACTCTAATAATTCATAAATTATTTTATGAGACAAGATTTTGACGTGTTCTACTTCGGCTAATTTTTTGATACTGCTTGTAGCTTTGGAGTTGAAGCCTAGGATTATTGAACCTGTGGTGCTAGCGAGCAAAACATCTGATTCGTTGATATCTCCTGTACTACTGTCAACAATATTAACTTCTGCTGGGAAACTGCCCATAATTGCCTCTAGAGAACCACGAGTATCTGCTTTGAGAATGATGTTGAGATGTTGACCACTTTGAGAGATAGGGGTTGTTGCTACGACAACTTCTTCATTTGGAACATAGACCCCCGAAGTTACAACTTCTCCTACTCCTGGGAGAGAATCCCAACCCAATAATTGAACAGGGGTTCCTGGGAGAGCTTCCAAAACCTGTTTGCCAGCGTCGTTGTACATAGCTTTTAGCTTGCCATTTGCCGTACCTGCATGAATGTGATCACCTATTCTTAACATTCCTTGTCGCACAATTGCGGAAACAATGTATCCGCGATGATTGTCTTTATGAGCTTCTATTATAGGAGCCTCGAGAGCACCTTGAGTATCGCCTTGAACTTCTTCTAGTTCTGCTAAGAGCAATATTGTCTCTAGCAATGAGTCGATACCTTTGCCAGTTTTGCCAGAAATTAACACAAACGGAACGTTGCCGCCATAACCTTCAACAAATACTTCTGCTTGAGTAAGCTCTGCTTTGGCAACCTCTGGGTTGGAGTCTGGTTTATCAATTTTGTTTATTGCCACTACATATGGAATTGCTGCTTCTTTGAGATGTTTTATCGATTCAAGAGTCTGAGGCTTGACCCCATCATCTGCTGCAACAACTAAAACAGCGACATCAGCAATGCTTGCACCTCGACTTCGCATTTTACTAAAGGCTGCGTGTCCTGGAGTATCAATAAATGTAATAGATTTGTCCTGAAAAGTTGCTTGATAAGCTCCAATGCTCTGTGTAATGCCTCCAGCCTCACTGGCAGCACGATGAGTCTGCCTAATGTAATCTAGAAGCGTTGTTTTACCGTGATCGACATGGCCCAATATCACAACAATTGGAGGTCTTCCTGTGGAAATTTTCCCGATTGTTGAAGTTTTCTTGGTCATATTTTTATATATTATTTGCTTCCTCAGATTGAACGCGGGCTAATTTTTCTGCTTCATCTTGAAGTTGACTCTTACGCTTCTCACGCCTTAGAACCGCTTTACCAATCTCAACTTCTGCTCTAAAGTCTAATTCGTTGAGAGCAACTGCAATTGAAGGAAGTTTGGCAACCAGGTCTTCGATCTTGGTAATCCCAAGTTCAAGAACTGCATTGCGAATCTTACTATTGAGTCCCAATTCGTCGATTTCAAACTTTTCATCGCCGGTAGTTGAGACAGAAATACCACCCTCTCCGTCACCTTTAATGTCTATTTTGTAATTGGTAAGTCTTGCGGCAAGGCGCGCATTCTGGCCACCCTTACCGATTGCAAGACTAAGCTGATCTTCTGGCACAATTACTGTTGCCTTTTTCTTACTCTCATCGATTTCTATTGAAAGATTATCGGCAGGGGCAAGAGCCGCGGATATGTACTTCTTAGGATCTGTGCTGTACTCAATAATATCTATTTTTTCGCCATTTAATTCATTAATAACTGCCTGAACGCGAACACCTTTTTGACCAACACAAGAACCAACTGGATCAACTCCCTCGGCTGTGCTTACAACCGCAATCTTTGTTCTATGACCAGCTTCACGGGCAATTGCTTTAACTTCAACACTGCCTGCACCAAATTCGGGAACTTCGCGACGGAAAAGCTCTTCTACAAGTCGTGGATCTGCTCTACTAACTATAATCGCCTTGCCTTTGTAGGTGTCTCTAATTTCTTTAATAAATACAGCAACGCGTTGGTTGAGACGATAAAATTCATTGGCGATATTTTCACCAGGTGGCATAATTCCTTGACCACGACCAATGTCGACAACTACATTTGGACCATCAAACCTTAAGATCATACCCGTTACCATCGTGCTCATGCGATCTTGGTAATCAGAAATTATGGCGTCTTTTTCGGCTTCGCGAACTTTTTGAAGAATTACTTGTTTGGCTACCTGAGCAGCAATACGGCCAAAGCCAGCGGGAGTAACGTCTTTACCTTCTTTGGTAATAGACATAACACCTGTCTCTTCGTTAACAACGGCCTCATAAAACAAAATGTCTTCCTCACTAATACCAAAATCACGACGCATAGCCGCAAGAAGAGATTGTCTAATTGCTTCTAGAACAATTTTGGGGTCGATACCTCTTTCGGCACATATTTGATTGAGAGCAAGGGCAAATTCTGATCTAACTTGCATATGATTACCTCCGATATTATATTTTTATCTCGATAAAAGCTGTAGATAATAAAAAAGGTGGTCAACCCACCTTATCCATTACACAAACAACTGGGGTTATTATAACACTCTGATTCATCAAAGGCTACTTTGGCTTATTTTATGTCGGAGAAGTCTTCGGGGAGAATATTGGTATTATTTAAATCTGATTCAATACTATTAATCTCTGTACTTGCAGAAGTGTTTGGAATTTTTTCAAGCTCAGGATCAACTATTGGACTAGCTGCAGGATTAATAATTGTTGGAGCTGGCGTTGGCGCTGGGCTTGTTGTAGGTGATACATCTGTTGCAGCTTCTTTATTGCTCACAATACTACAACCACCAAGAATGATAGAAGTAAGACTAATGATAACTATTTTTTTATACATTTTACCGCACCCCCTTGATGTCCTTAATAACTGAAATAGCTTCAACCATCTCAATTTGAGCTTGTTTGTATAGTTTTCGCGATTCTTCGGCAAGGTCGCGAGCGATAAACACCTTATCCTTTTGCTCACTAAATTTGGATGGATCTATGGCGCGAAATGCTGCAACAGATTCTATTCCCTTAGTCTTGGCAGATTCCAAAGTTAGTATTGCGGCTGAAAGCTTAACCTGAACAGAAGTTACATCCTTACCCTGATGACCCAATAGGATAATATGTGAATGTAATCGTTCCCAAATATTTTTGAGTCGTGTGTAATATGTGTTGAAATGATTCTCTAGGCGATTGGCATGAAGTTCGGCAACGTTATCCCCAATCTCTTGATGTATTTGTCCACCGCGAGGAATGATCGATTGGGCTGGACTTGCACTTTGAGCAAATGTGGTTGGCGCGATCCACAAAGATAATAATGCTAATATGCTGGTAGTGAGAAGTTTTTGCTTAATCATGTCGCTCCTTTTATAAAATTGGGAAAGTAAATGTACTAGTGGCTTCATTGCCTTGCTCATCTTTGACTCTAACCTGATATTTATGAGTATCATTCCTATTACCACTTAGGCAATATTCGCTGTGAAGATCGCGCCAATCATTGTTGTCCATGCGCTCTGACTTGGTAAGTCGATCACTTTGGGTAATGTTGTCGGAAATATTAACAACTTTGACACACGTTTGACTTTCGCCATTTTTCCATGGTCCTTCAAAATTCATGGTTGGAGCTTGCTGATCTGTAACGATACTCCCAACAGCTTTGGTGACAATTGGCTTGGGAGTAGATTTGACTTTGGTAATTGCCTGTTTTGTTGAAACAGGTGACCTTGAAGGCTGAGAAGTTGATGATGGCTTAGTAGATGCAATTGGCTCAATTATAGGAGATGGAGCTGGCACAACATTTCTGTTTGACAAATCCTTAACCCATGTTGTTAAAACACCAGAACTTAATCCCAAGATTAGCATAGTTATGACTGTGCCTGAGGCTAAAACTATGATATTTTTTAACATAAGTTCCTTATTTAAAATGACAGGAAATTAAGAAGTTTGGTGAATGCAGATTCGTTGGTACTAACAACATCGCCAGTTTCTGTTGAGACATTTACTTGGCGTTTTAGATTGATTCGAAAAATACCAAAAACCTTCTTTTCTTGATCTGTGGAAAATTTGTAAACGGCCTGGCCATTTATTTCTGATAGCTCTGGGCCAGAAGTCGCAATGCCTGCGCTATCGCTTGCAACATTAAGACCCTTTTCTCTCAAGCGACCTACTGCCTCATCTGGCAAAATAGTTAATATCTTGGTTGTACCATCTTTTTTCGTGAGCACTAATTCGTTATTCTCATTAATACTAACTGGCATGTCGGTGTTAACTTTGACTTGATCACGCATGATTTCTAGTTTCTTAGCAGATTTGGCGCTTACCTTAACGATAGTACCATCGGGGCGATTAATCTCGATTTGATCCTCACCTTCTACGGATTTGTCGCTTTCGCTAGCTATGGTTCCATCTGCATTAAAAATGTGCTCTCGGACTATTAACATTGAAGGCTTGTCCATTTCAGCTCCCGGAGTGGCGTCTTGACTTATTAAGTCGAAGTTGGCCGTTTGCTTCTTACTTTCAAGAAGCTTCTTCTTTGCTTGTATGTATATTTCTACTTGCTTCTTAGTTTCCTCGCGATTCTTTTCCATGTTTTGCTTAGCTTGTTCGCGAATTTTTTCAGAAGCTTGTTTGGCGCGTTCACGAGCCTGTTCCTGAGATTTTTGCGTGTTACTATTTACTGAAACTGAGTTTGACTGAGGAGTCTCGGTTTGCTTTGGAACCACTGGCTCGCTTGACTCAATGGGCACGGTCATATCGGTCGATTGTGTTTCGTCACCCAAAATTGAACTACTTATATAGCTAAGAATACCAGGCTCACTGATAAACCAAGAGGCCGATGCTGAAGTGGGGGCAGAAAGAGCGATAAGTGAGATAACAATAAACGTGATGTAATTGTTTCGAGTAGACATTCTAACCTCCAAATATGTTGGTGATATAGTTATGACAGATTGAAAAGTAATGTCAACTTATAGTTCGTTGTCGAGCTGTTCAATCAATTTTTTGGCATTTCGCGAAAGCTTGTCTGGCAACATGACCTTAAATTTAATATATAAATCACCTGACTTACCCCCGCGCACATTCTTCATGCCTTTACTGGATAAACGAACTGTTGTGGATGGTTGTGTGCCAGATCTAACCTTTAGTTTGAGAGGTCCTTCTGGTGTATTGACAATGGTGTCCCCACCAAGAATGGCAAGGGTAAATGGAATTTCGTGATAAAGAAACAAATCATCGCCTTCGCGACGATAGTTTTGGTCTGGTTTGACATTAATAGTTATATCAAATTCGTTGTAGCGAATACGCGTACCATCGTCGGCTCCTGGGGGAATCTTGACAGTGTATTGTTTGCCTTGGTGAATAAACGTCTTAGTAACGCCTTTATAGCTTTCCAAAAATTCTATAGACAGAGAATAATGTGGTTTGGCTTGATAGCTACCCCCAAAAGGATTGCCGCCAAAAAAACTTTCAAAAACGCTAAATGGATCACTCCCCCCTCCAGTTCCCCCAAAAAGATCTTCAAATCCACCTCCCGTGGAGTAGGTATAGGAAAAAGGCCCCTGTCTATACGTCTGTCCACCTTGTTGGCCACCAAAACCAGCGGATGGATCAAAGGCGGCGTGACCAAATTGGTCGTACTTGCCTCTTTTCTCTTTATTACTGAGCACTTCGTAGGCCTCATTAATCTCTTTAAACTTAGCTTCTGCGCCTGATTCTTTGTTGCGATCGGGGTGCCATTTGAGCGCGAGCTTTCTGTATGCAGACTTCAGCTCGGCTTCGGTAGCGCTTCTAGTAACACCTAGTAGTTCGTAATAATCTTTCTTGGAAGTCATAGATTGCTATTTTATCAGATCGACGACAATATCTCCTTCTTGATCAGTACGACGAATGGTGGCACCAACCTCTTTGAGCCGAGTAAGCGCCTCAATTGTAGGATGTCCATAAGTATTTTTGGCACCTACGCTAATAACTGCGAGCTCTGGTTTGAGAATTTTTAAGAATGAAGCCGAGCTACTATATTTGCTCCCATGATGACCAACTTTGAGAAGATCAACGTCTGTGAGTAAATTATCATTTATGAGTGATTGTTCTGTTGGTTCGCCAATATCCCCAACTAATAAAGCTTTGTACCCTGATTCATCCAGTTCGATGACCACACTTCTCTCGTTGGTATTTTTGACAATGTTAATCCCAAGTACGCGAGAACGTTCTTCTTTTGTAATTGTTGGATCTAGTGCAAGAAGTGTTTCTTTATTGGGATTTTTGGGCCAAAGAACGCGAAAGAGCAATGAATCATTTTGTCCTACTTTAACAATATCTCCCTGACCAACCTGATCTACGCGAAGGTTTTGTGAGCGCAGAATATCGATAAATTGAGCTGTTGCATCGCTTTCACCCATGCCATCTCCAGTAATGATTTTGCCTATTTGGTATCTAGTAAGTATGCTATTTATCCCATTAAGATGATCGTAATCAGTGTTTGAGAAAATAACTAATTCGATAGTTCTATCCCAAAAAGGAATGTGACGAGAAAGACATGCAAGAACCATATCCCCGCGTGGACCTCCGTCAATTAAGACCTGAATATCCCCTTTTATAAGTAAAAGCGCATCTCCTTGCCCAACATCACAAACTATTAATTTGGCAACTTTACTGGGTAGCGAAACAATGATCAAAATAATCAGAGTTAGAAAAAATATAACAGCTGTGTATGTAGTGGAATTTTTGACATGCATAACTATATATTAGAACGAACCAAAAAAATTAACGACTTGTACAAAATACAATAATGGCAGATACAGAATTGGAGAAACCCATGATGATAAGAATGGCAACATACTAGCAATTACTAAAAATATTGAGGTTAAACTCATTAAGAGCGGGATTATCGGCAAAATTAATAAATTGCATAGTGGACCAATCCAGGAAAATTGACCAAAGGTTATTAATGAAATTGGTGTAGTAGCAAGAGTTGCTGCGATTGTTGGCCACCAGAAATCGTGCAGAATATTATTTAATTTTGATAATCGGGAGGGGAGCACAAAATACTTGGAAAGTATTGGTTCCAAATATAGAATGCCAGCAGTAGCGGCGACAGAGAGCTGCCAACCAACATCAAACATATAAAATGGATCTACTAGCAACATTGAATATGAAGCAATAATAAATAATCTTTTGGCATCTTTTTGACGACCTAATCCCGTACCAAGAAGCATTAGAAATCCCATTATTCCGGCACGAACTACGGCTGCCGACCCACCCGAAAGCAGACAAAAAACTAAAATCCCCAAGCTTGCAATCAACAATGCAATTCCATGAGGAAATGCATATGTTGCAATTCCTAGAATATATCTTGCAACAATATTGACGTTGTACCCACTGGCCGCTACCGTATGCAAGGTTCCACTTTTTGTTAAAGAAGTACGAAAATCATAAGAAAGATCTCGCTTGACTCCCAGCAATATTCCCGCAGCCAAACTACTTTCAGGCTCTGGAAGGTTACGAGCGAGAAGTGAGGTAAAATTATTACGCACGCGAGCAAGAAATATGAGTGATTTTTCTCCTAAATTCAGCGATGGATTATTGGTGATTAATTGTGTGTTTTTTGCAGCAAGCGATAATCTCGAAACCTCACCAAATTGAATTGTGGGAACGATGGTGCCACTAACGATATATTTGAACCCAAGATCAAGTGATTGATATTCTCCCCACTCAATCGTAGTGTGACCTATTTGATACCTAAATTTGTTTCCAACCTGCGTTGGAGTATCTAGTAACACGAACTCATAACTAACTATGTCACCATTGTTATAAGATTTTGGGATTAACGAAGGCTTAAAATACAAACGAAATAAATATATTAGTGCAAATACGATAATAGGCCATACGTACTTGTGCATCAGAGGGAAATTTCGATTTTAATTTTTGAAAAAACACTATCTGGTATTTTGGCCTTGCTCTTGAGCTCATCTATAGTTGTATATGGACGATTGGTGATAATATCTTGGGCTCTAGTTGGACCAATCCCCCATAATCTATCGAGTTCACTTTCGCTTGCTGAATTAATACTAACGAGAGAAGTTGTATTTCCGTTCGAAGTAGTAGTAGTGTTTGTCGTAACGACTGTGGGTACTTCGCCTTTTTTTAGAATATATATTTTGCTACCATCTGTAACTACTGATGCTAGGTTAACGTTGCGAGCTAAATAATTCTTATCAGCTACTACAGCGAGTCCACCAGCAGCAACGAGAGCATCACTTACTCTAGAACCTGGAGATAAAGTGTAAACTCCTGGATTTTCAACAGCACCGGAAACATCGACAACAATGTTTGAAATTGCGGTAGGCAATGGTGAGGGACTAGTGTTTGCTTTGATTATTTCTACAACTGGAGGTTTTGGAATAAATAATTCTTGTAGACCATATCCAATTAGACATGCACCAATTATACCAAGGGTCATAATTGGAAGATATGAACGCCATTGTTGCCACATTTATTCTACTTTAGCAAAATATTCTTTCATTGGTTTCCAGTAATTGTCTTCCCAACCTTCCCGTAGCTCTTTGAGATGCTTTGGAGGCACGCTGGTTTGGACAAAACTTAAGACGCAACCGTTTTTGTGAGAATCAAAGCTAAGTTCCACGTGGGAAGGCTCCTCTTTGCTCCAGCCGGGCCAGTCAAAGTGCCAGTCTTGATCGATCGAGAGCGATTCTTTGTCGATACCGGTTGTTACTCCAGTAATAGTCCTTCCCCATAGGCGAAACTTGCCACCGATCTCGGGGCTAATGTGGGCGTCGGCGTTGACCATGGCGCTATGAGCTTTCTCATCGAGCCATGCGTGGAAGGCAGTTTCTGGCTCACAGGGAAGGATTATCTGTTCTCTAATAGTACTCATGAACCTCCTTGTTTACTCGCATCTTAACATCTGGACTTAGTTAATGGTAACACAAGATTAAATCCGTAGTGCGACGAGAAGTTTGGCAGCGAAAACTTGGCGAATAGCTGGGTCGGCAACCTCTTTTTTGTGCATCATGTTTTGATGAAGGTTGTCACCAATGTAGCGAGGGTAGATATGCAAGTGATAGTGAAAGGCGTGTTGATCACCTGCAGGCTCGTTGTTTTGGAGAGTTGTAATACCATCACATTGATAAGTTTTTTTCATTGCAAGAGCAATTTTCTTGGAAATTGTAAAGATTTGAGTCCCTACATTTTTGGGTAAATAATACAAATTTTCGATATGTTCATTTGGTACGACAATTACATGACCCGGGTTGTTTTTGACCCAGAAAGAATTGATAAACGCACTTACCAATTCATCTGTGTAAATTAGATCCTGTTTTAGAAGTAGTGTGTGCGAATTTTCTATTCCATGAATACCAAGACAAATAGGACAGAGATAATCGGCTGATGCATGGCTGTACATATAATTTTGTAATGATAATTATTATTATTATTTTCGAGGTAAAATTGATATAAGGTCTTGCATTTCTTTTGAGCTATCATCTTCTTTCGCATGGAAAATTTTGTGCTGTAGGCTAGCGTGTGTTGTGTCGGCAATAGGAGCAAGCGGCACTTCTCTGTACATATGTTCTTCTAGAGCTGATTCATCTTCGTGACTGTCCATGGTGTGACCTTTGTCTATCCATTCTTCGGTTACTTGTTTCGACTTTTCCCATGCACTACGCAAATCTGCTGGCAATAAGGAAACAGCAATCTCTGATGCTAAATCAATTTTGGCAATAGTATCTCTTTGCTTTTGACTTAATTCCATATATCTAACCCTCGTATTTTAATAAGATTATCGCATATTTCCATTTTGGCACGAAATACTCCAACGATTCGAATCATCGAAGTGACAACAATAAAGCCCCGGAGTTAGCGGGGCTTTATGTTTAACTCTGATTAATTGATTTGCTCAATATCATACTCCTGGAGTGTGATTATTTAGCTTTGCCATCATCTACTACCTCGCCCTCTTCGGCTTTGACGTCCTCCTTCGCTCCCGCTTGGGCAGACGAGTCGGATTGGGGTTGAGCATCTTCGGGCTTGGCGCCGTCTGCTGGTTTCTCTGCTTCGGCAGCGGCTTTATAGAGTCGTTCACCATATTTACTGAGAGACTCAGAGGCTTTCTTAAAGGCCTCATCTATCGACTCGACTGTGGCGTCATCTTTGTCTTTGGCATCTTTCAAGGCTTTAACAGACTCTTCGATTTCTTTCTTTTCGTCCTGCGTTATTTTGTCACCAGCATCTTTGAGAGTTTTATCTGTTTGAAAGATAAGAGATTCTGCCTCATTCTTCTTGTCGACAAGGTCTTTTTTCTTCTTGTCCTCATCGGCGTGAGTAGCAGCTTCTTGCTTCATTTTCTCAACTTCTTCTTCACTTAGATTGGTGGCATTTTTGATACTAATCTTTTGTTCTTTGCCAGTACCTTTGTCTTTGGCACTTACATGCAAGATGCCATTACTATCAATGTCAAATGTAACCTCGATTTGTGGGATACCGCGAGGAGCAGGAGCAATACCATCTAGTGAGAAACGGCCTAGACTTTTGTTATCCTGTGCCATGGGGCGCTCGCCCTGGAGAACATTGATCTCAACCTGAGGTTGATTGTCACTTGCTGTAGAGAAAACCTGGCTCTTGCTGGTTGGAACTGTAGTATTTCGTTCGATGAGTGGAGTCATGACAGCACCCATAGTCTCTAGGCCTAAGGTTAAAGGACTTACATCAAGAAGAAGGATGTCGTTGACTTCACCGCCGAGAATACCAGCTTGAATCGCGGCACCCACAGCTACCACTTCATCTGGATTGACACCCTGGTGGGGATCTTTGCCAAAGAATTTTTTAACTTCTTCTACGACCTTTGGCATACGAGTCTGGCCACCAACCATAACAATCTCATCGATGTCGGAAACTTTGAGTTTGGCATCTACAAGACACTTTTTGACGGGTTCAATGGTCTTTTTAATAAGATCATCTACAAGCTCTTCGAGCTTGGCGCGAGTAAGAGTCATTGTAAGGTGAAGAGGACCATTAGCACCCTGGGTAATAAAGGGCTGATTGATCTCTGCGCTACCACTACTACTTAGCTCGATTTTGGCTTTCTCGGCGCTATCGCGAATTCTTTGGAGCGCTTGTTTATCGGCACTAAGGTCGACATTATTCTCTTTCTTAAATTCGGCAACGATATAGTCGATAATCTTGTTATTAAAATCATCTCCTCCAAGAAAGGTGTCTCCATTGGTTGCTTTAACCTCAAAAACACCATCGCCGATTTCCAATATACTGATATCAAAAGTTCCACCGCCGAGATCATAAACTGCAATTTTGCCAGTCTTCTTCTTATCAAGGCCATAAGCTAATGCTGCTGCAGTTGGCTCGTTAACAATACGCTTGACATTGAGTCCAGCAATCTCGCCAGCTTGTTTGGTTGCTTGGCGCTGAGCATCATCAAAATATGCAGGTACAGTAATAACGGCAGAGTCTACTTTTTCACCCAAATAGGCTTCGGCATCGGCTTTGATTTTGCTTAGAATCTTGCTACTAATTTCTTGAGGGGAATAAACTTTGTCGCCTATCTTTACCGCCGCCATATCGTCTTTACCACCAACGATTTCGTAGGGGACTTTTTTCTTACTCTCTTGTACCATTTTGTCGCTAAGGTGCCTACCCATAAGGCGCTTGACACTATAAATGGTATTTTTGGAATTAAGAATCATTTGATTCTTGGCAACCATTCCAACTAGATTTTTGATTGGTTCGACGATACTGGGTATGGTATTGCCACCTTCTGCGCTTGGAATAACTTTGGGTTTGCCACCTTCGTAAACTGCAATACAGCTATTTGTAGTGCCTAGATCAATTCCTATTGTTTTACTCATTTGGATTCCTCCTAAATTTATATATATTTTGACTAATTAATACGTAAAGGACTCTCCTTTCGCCTGTCGGCGAGCCCTTCTTGGCTTACAGCCAGGAATTCCTGTTAAGGAGAGTCCTTGGGAGCAACGCCATTACCAACAATAACGCGGGCAGGGCGAAGAACGCGATCGAAAAGCTTGTACCCAAGACGCACCGTAGTTACAACCTCGCCCTCTTTACCTGCGACTTGCTCCTGGCATTCCATAATGGTTGGATCAAACGCACCAGTAGTTGCTATTGTGATTACACCCTCATCTGTGAGGATTTTGTCGAAAGAACTCATGATCATGCTGAGACTCTTGTCACCGGCAGCTGCCGCTAACCCAAGATGATCTCGTACTTCTAATAATTTCTCAAGTATCGAAGAATTGGCGTATTTGATCATATTTCCACTCTCTCTAGAGTAACGAGCTTCGAGATTGTGATAATCGGCCACTGACCGAGCGAGGCGCTCTTTGAGACTTGAGATCTCAACATCTGAAGAGTTGGTAATTATGCTTGGCTCTTGAATAATTGTTGTTTGTTTTTTGGTCATATTTATTCCCTACTTAACAGTTGGCTCCTATTTCACCGAGTAATGACTGAAAATGACGCAACATGGGCATAACGTATGGGTAATTAAGGCGAGCTGGGCCAATAACCCCTATGTGACCTGACCTAGATCCTGCTTGAAAATCGATGTATGCAAAGGCGCAAGGATAAAGCTCTATATGGCCAAATTCATCACCAAGAATAATATGGAGAGTATCGCTACTGCCAGTATTGGCGACATGAGCAAAAAGTTCGGCCATTGCGCGATGAGATTCAACCATAGTCAGAACCATGCGAGTGGTATCAATATCATAAAATTCTGGGATTGCGAGAATATTGGCATAACCACTTGAAAAAACCGAGCCATCATTGGTAGTTGCAACGCCCAAATTCCCAGTTTTCTCAGACAAAACCCTCGTTGCTTCCTGAAGAAGAACATCAATTTCGCTTCTAGCATCCCAGATTCGTTCTTTAACAGAAATGCTCTCTGTTATGGGCAATTCTACTTCTTGCATAAGCTCAGTTACGTATAACTTGAGAGCAATTGGAGTTGGCACACGACCAGCAGAGGTGTGTGGTTGTTTGAGATACCCAAGATCTTCCAGACGAACCATTTCATTGCGAATAGTGGCTGGGGAAACTCCGAGATTATATTTTTTGTCGAGAGTTTCACTCCCAACAGCTTCGCCAGTACTCGTATATTCCTCTACTATGGCTTTGAGTAGATTTATTTGTCGTTGCGATAATGGTTTCATATTAGCAGTATGATACCGAGAGTGCCAACTGCTGTCAATGGGGGAATTTAGAAACCGATCGTCATCCAGTCCTTGATTCTTTGATTGTTGCGGCCAATAAATACGTTCTTCAGGTTATTTACTATTTGATTCGTGTCATTGCCAACTTTAATGAAAGAATCAATCCAACAAAGTAACGTTTTGATCGAATAGTTGTCTTTTCCTCCCAGAATGTAGTTACTGAGGACACCATGGTGGATGGCGGGTAGGAAATAGTCATTATCAATGAGCTTGTCTAAAATGGGCCGAGGAATACCAACGCGACTTAGCATGTTTTTGACCTTGTCTGCGAGATAGTAGGGCGATAATTCGTTAATAGATACGTCGCTAAGTGTCATTGCTCTTTTGCATGCATTTTTTGCGAGAAGATCAACTTTCTTATTCTTAGATTCCACGTTGTGCGCAGTCATGATCACTTTGCAATCCGAAGTAAGAAGTTTTTGGAAGAACTCAATTCTTTTTTGTGCTAGTGGTCCCAAATTGAGATTTCCCTGCTTCTCCCATAGATAGTCGGCGCTATCTAGCATATAGATTGCACTTGGCGCTGCAATCTTCCCTTTTCCAAGATAATAATCAAGTCTTTCCATTGCCTTATCAATATCCGCGGCCGTGCCATGTGTCAAAAATCCAAGATCAAGTCGCATGTATGACTCCCCCGTAGCTGTCCGTTGTGTTTGTAGAAAAGTCCCAAGTTCACCAAGAAAGGTTGTTTTACCAAAGCCGTCCCCACCCTGCCACCATACCTTTTGGCCTTTTTGCATTTTCCACCAGGTATCTCTAATTTCTTGCTCCCGCAGACAGTCGCTAAGTTGAAACTGTTCGGGCGTGGGATAATCGACACCGAGGGCACCAAGTAAGGCAAACCCAATACCGCCTTTTTGCCCGCGGAGACCATGCTCAATCACCTGATTCATTTCACGGGTATCCAGTTGCTCTAATGGTGTTGTTTCATGAGACATCATGACAACTATAGCGCAAATTATTAGTATGGGTAAATTTGTTAACCTTAAAGTTGGCTATGGGTACCAAGTCGCACAAAAATAACTCTATGCCTGTCATCTTTTAGAAAGATGGCGTGCCAATCGCCAGAGATATTGATGCTGTAAGAACCTGCAAATTTACCTGTCAAGGCATGATCATTGAGAATTGGTAACGTTGGATTGTTCTGGAAGAGTTCGAGGCGAGGAAGTTAGATTTTTAAGATCTCTGTGAAGGCTTCCTGAGGCACAGCAACATTACCAATCTGTTTCATTCGTTTTTTACCCTTCTTTTGCTTCTCCAAGAGTTTTCTATTGCGACTAATATCACCACCATGCAACTTGGCTTCGACATCTTTCCTGTAGGCTCGCACTGTCTCTCTTGCAATAATTTTGCCTCCTATTACTGCTTGAATAGGGATTTCAAACTGCATGCGGGGGATAGCACCCTTGAGCTTTTCGACGAGCACTCGACTTTTGCTCTCTGATGCCTCGCGCGGCACAATAAAGCTTAGAGCATCGGCGACAGTGCCGTTGAGCATGATGTCAACTTTGACAGCGTCGACCTTTTCATACCCTGCGTGATCATATTGCACTGAGGCATAGCCAGAGGAAACGGACTTGAGTTTGTCATAGAAATTGGTAATTAGCTCTATTAAAGGCATCATGTATGTCAACTGAACTCGGTCTGCTATATATTGCATGTCAACAAAAGTTGCGCGCTTGTTTTTGCACAATTCCATGATTCCTCCAACGTACTTGTCTGGAGTAAATAGAGTGAGCGCAACTATTGGTTCTTCAATGTGAAGGATTGACTCTGGTGCTGGGAAATCGGCGGGAGAAGAAACTTCAACATATTCGGACGAATCCACGGATTCGCCCCTACGGAGATGAATGTGATAAGGAACAGAGGGAGAAGTGTTAACAACATCAAGATTAAACTCACGCGAAAGCCGTTCTACTACAATCTCGGCGTGCAAAATCCCCAAAAATCCAACGCGGAAGCCATGTCCAAGTGCTGGACTTGCAGCTGGCTTGTAGGTAAGACTAGCATCGTTTAGAGCAAGCTTGCCAAGGGCATCTACTAGATCTCGATATTGATCGGCATCGACTGGATATAGATCCATAAAAACCATGGGTTGGGGTCGTTCATACCCAGGTACAGGGATAATGGTTGAACCAATTGTTGTTACAGTATCGCCAACCGTTACCTCGCGAATGTCCTTTAGACCCGTGGCAATATATCCAACAGTGCCTGCTGGAAGCGCGTCTACCCTATTCATGCCTGGCTTGAAAATGCCAATCTCTAAGGGAGACAGCTCTTCTTTGGTGGCGTGAAGAATTAGACGAGCGATATTTGTCTTGTTTAATTCTCCAGCAACTACTTTGACAAAGGCAATAACACCCATGTGCGTGTGAAAGGTAGAATTGAAGATGAAGGCTTTGAGGCTTTTGTCTGGCTCGACATGTGGGGGTGGTATACGATCAATTATCTCGGCGAGCAACGCCGGTACGCCTTCTCCCGTTTTAGCTGAGACCTTGAGAATTTCGCCTTCTTTAAACCCAAGAGCCACAAGCTCCTTTATTACTCTCTCTGGTTCAGAACTATCGAGATCTATTTTGTTGAGGGCTGGGATAATTACAAGCCCCTCCGCTCTAGCATGTTCAAGATTAGCAATTGTCTGAGCCTGAACTCCCTTAGTAGCATCGACCACGAGCACAGCCCCTTCACATGCCTTGAGAGATCGACTAACCTCATAGGAAAAATCGACATGGCCTGGAGTGTCTATCAAATTAAGAATATATCCTTGGTATTGCATCTGAACCGGTGCCAGTTTGATAGTGATCCCACGTTCTTTTTCGATAGGATTACTATCCATCAAACGTTCCTCGGACATTCCTTTTTGAATAGTGCCGGTAGTTTCTAGTAGCCTGTCAGTAAGCGTGGTTTTGCCATGATCAATGTGAGCAATGATGCTAAAATTTCTAATTGGTAAATCCATAGGAAGTTATTATACAGAGGATTCTTGAGATTCGAGCGATTCGCCACTAGCGGTAAGAGCTTTTTTCCAATCCCCAACCTTTTTGACTATGCCGAAAAATATTTCCAACTCTCTAATTTTGAGTAAATATGACAAACCAATATACACACTAAGACCAATGATCGTTACTACAAGAGTTAGTAAAATTAGAGGAATAGTACGAGTTGTATCAAAAATCAATCTATCTAGGAGGCGAAGTGGGCCCCAGAGACTAAATCCCATGATTGTACTAGCTAGTAACATGCGACCAAAAGGAATTAGAGTAGTGCGGATTGGGAAATGAGCGATGTTGTATAAAAAAGCGGTTAGTATTATTGTCTCCAAGATAGAAGCCGTCGTAATTGCTGCTGCCATACCAATAACTCCAGTTTGAATAATAAATAGAAGATAATAGCTAAGGCCAACGTTTATGACGGTTGAAAGCGCGCTTATAATTAGAGGAGTGAACGTGTCGTGTAGAGCATAAAAAACGCGAATCACAACGTGGGTGAGCGAACGTGCGGCGATCGAGAGAGCAAGAAGCGCAACTAGCTTGCCAGTCATAACTGTTTCGGCCCAAGGAAAAGAATCAGCCCCATAAGCCAAGCGAACTAGTGGAATGCGAAGAATAAGAATCAAGATACTTGCGGGTAAAGCAAGATACAACATCTGCAATATCGTATCGTTTACCATGCCAGCGAGACTGCCTAGATTATTCTTAGCACTCTCCTTGCTAAAAAATGGAAGTGAGGCTTGGCCAATGGGTACCCCAATGAGGCGAACTGGAACTCCAGCAAGCTGTTGGGCTATAGCCATAATCGTTACTGAGCCCGCGGAAAGCCAGGAAGAAAAAGCAATAATGGCGGTGGCTTCAATCTGACTCAGAGAAAGAGTAAGTACTCTTGGAAGCATTAACCTGCCCATTTCGGAAACTGCCTTGTGGGGACGAAAATTAAATGAATAACGAAAACCAAGCGCGCGCGAAAGAGGAATCTGAGCAAGGAGATGTAATATAGCTCCAAGAACAACTCCTAGTGCTGGACCAACTATCCCAAATTGCTTGCTGAAGAGAATTGTTCCAATAATAATACCAACATTATAAAGAATCGGCGAAATGGCAGGGATAAGAAATCTTTTTTGGGATTGGATTATACCAGTGAGAAAGGATGAAAAACCAAAAAGAATTTGGGCTACTGCCATAACTCTAGTAAGCAGAGTCATGAGCTCTATTTGACTATCGTTAAACCCGCCTGCAATAAGATGAGATAGTGGTTTTGCCCAGATAATGATTCCAACAACCAAAATACACATTATGCCAACGACATAGTTGATCATTGTCGAAGCAATTTGACTCGCCTCCTTTTCCCCTTCTTTTTCGTGATACTTGGTGAAAACAGGAATAAACGCTGACGACAAAGCACCAACAATAAAAATTTGAAAAACCATATCGGGGAGTCGAAAAGCTGCCCAAAAAACGTCGACTAGGCCTTTGTCGGCGAAAAAATAGCTGATTAGTAATCTAGTTCTAACAACTCCCAGAAAAGCCGAAATTAAAGTGGCGCCCATAATAACAAGAGCTGCAGAGAGAATTGAGTTATTTTCGCGCGAAATGAGAGTTTTGCTGTGTCGAAGAAGACGATTAAACATATATTTACGAGTGTAAATGTAAAAGTGCAAAGTGTATAGCCTCAGAATATCTGACTTTCGTGGTATAATTTGGAAGACAAAAGACATTATATATAGGAGTTATCATGCCAATCATCAAATCAGCCATCAAAAAATTAAGAGTAGACAAAAAAAGAGCCGCTATTAACTTGCCAGTAAGAGCCAGAGTAAAATCGACAATGAAAGCTGCTAGAACTTTGGGAGATAAAGTGAGCGTAGCTGCTGCTTTTAGTGCTTTGGATAAAGCAGTAAATCACAATCTAATGACTAAAAATGGTGTTGCCAGGCTAAAATCTAGGTTAACAAAGATGATTAAGGTTAAAGGTAAAATAAACCCTTTTTCTAAGTAAGAAGTTTGCTATACTGGGTATTGTATGAAACTGCCCAATATAAGTAAGCGTAGACGCCAAGTAAACTTGCTCCCTAGAGATCCTTTCGAAAAAAGTTGGTGGGGCATTGCCCTTTCTTGGGCGTTAACTTTTGGCAAGTGGTCGGTGATCGTAACACAATTAATAGTAACAATAGTTTTCGTTACCCGCTTTGGTTATGATCGTCAATTGACTGATCTAAATAAAAATATTGCCACTCAGGTATCTATAATAAAGTCACACAGTGAAATTGAACGCGATTATATTTTGACTCAGAAAAGAGTAACGTACGCTGGTACTATTTTATCCCAAAACAATACAATGGTGAGCATGTTAGACAAACTACAAAGTCAAACACCTGTTGATGTTTGGTATGAAAGATTGACGATTGGGTCAAAATCAACTTCGATTGTGGCGGATGCTGGGTCGCTACCTGGATTTAGTCAGCTCATTAGAAGTTTCTCAACGGACAAGGCATACGACTCTGTATCGATAAATAACCTACAAGATGGAACAAAAAGAGGAGCTCGCTTCCAATTTGACATTACACTTGCATATACAGGGAGCAATGGCAAATGAGCGTTTCCACCAAATCTCAAGTGAATAGATTTTGGCATTACTCCAACTATTTGCTTAAATATAAAGATAATATTGGAGTAAGAGCAACTCTTACGATTATATTGTCCGTAGTGCTAATGAGCATCTTCTTAATTTTTGCGATTAAACCTACGCTTATGAAAATATTTGAACTGAGAACTCAAATTGCAGAATCAAATAAAACATTAGCAAAATTAACTCTGAAAGCCAACACGCTCACTCGTATCGCCCAAAACTGGGAAAATATTAGCTCTAAGCAAATATTTTTACAAAATGCGATTCCGCTAGGCCCTCAATATCGAACTTATAACAAAGAAATTGGATATCTTGCACAACAGACAGGTGTTTCAATTCTGAGTCTAACCTTGGGCAAAGTGCTTGTGTACGCCGAAAAAGTTGACCCTTACCTTGCTAGTTCCAAACTAGAAATGACTCCGATCCCTGTAACGATACGAATTGGTGGTAGTTATGACCAATTATTAACTTTCCTACAACAATTAGTTACGATTGATAGAATAATGAAGCTCGAGAGCATAACTATGACACCAGATACAATGGTAGGATCGACTAGTAAATATGCATTAACAATGAATATCACCGGAACGGTATATTATATGGCAGATACCACTCTATTATCACCATTTGTAGATTGGGCCGAAAAAATTCAAAAATAATCATATGATCGCAAATACAACAGTCACAATTAATAAAACCCTTTATCAAGTAATGATCTTGTCGTTTTTTGGCGTACTTATGTGGGTGGGGTGGGGTATCTATCAAGCCATGATCGTCCCAACCAAGTTGCCCGTAGATGCTCAAATTCTTGAGCCTATGCCGAACTCATTTGATGAAAAGGTAATGGAAGATATTGCAGGTCGAATACAACTCTCAACCAACGTAAATGAACTTATGTTACAAAATGAACCAAAGATAGTAATAAGTAGCGCAAGTGCTAACTCCACTGTATCTGGAACTGCAAAATAAATTAAATTGCTCGTTGTGGGGGATATTTTTTTCGTGCTAGTATGAATTGTGGCAGTATTGACGCGTAAATTTCCAGCGATTATTGGGGTGCTTGTTTTATTGGTGGGCATTGGATTTGGGGTGTGGTATGTAAACTCCAAAAAAACTGATCAAAACACTGATGTCGTGCCAAATAATGTCAAAATTACAAATACCGCCGATAATAAATTTACTGTATCTTGGACTACAAACATCGCAACAACTGGTAAGGTGAAATATGGAAAGTTGACAGACAAATTAACGCAAGAGGCAGTGGATGAAAGAGACTCATTGGGATCTAGTTCGGGAGGATACCTAACCCATCATATTAACGTAAAAGATCTGCAACCCTCTACGGCATACGCTTTTCGAATAGAATCAGGGCAAAGCAAAACACTATTTGATAATAATGGCTCCCCGTATAGCATAACCACAGGACCCACAATTGCCGCAACGCCTCCCGCGGACACGATTTACGGGCAAGTCCAACAAGTTTCTACCCTGCCAGCCGATGGAGCAATTGTATACCTTACAATGCCTGGCGCAGCTCCCGTTTCTACCTTGGTTAAATCCTCTGGAGCATACACTATACCTTTGTCTATTGTGCGAACTAATGATTTGAAGGCATACGTTAATTACGACCCGAAAGCAACCATCATGAAAATAATGGTAGAACAAGGTAAACAACAAGCTAATGCAGATGTTAGTACTACAAACTCTGCACCTGTACCAATGATTACCCTCGGAAAGACGCATGATTTTCGCGCAACCCAAACTATCGATCCGAAAGTAGACCCAATAGTGGCACAAATTGTGCCATTAGTATCTTCGGCAAGTGCTGCTGCGAGTGCTTCTGCCAGCCCATTGGCAACAATAGCCCCAGTATTTAATATTGAGGCTCTCGGAAGTGCATCTACTAGCGCAATGGTAACAATTACTAACCCCGCAGAAGAAGGAGAAAAACTATCATCTGCCAAACCAGAGTTGCGAGGAAAAGGCTCAAGCGGAACTGTATTATCATTGGTTGTGACATCTACAAAAAAAACTTATAAAGATACTGTTGCAATTGCCAACAATGGTCAGTGGTTGTGGGCACCAAGTACGGCACTTGCAAATGGGACATATACCCTAAGCCTCGCATACATTGATACAAAGAACAAAGAACAGACTGTTAAACGAAGTTTTGTAATCGATACCACTATTGCTACTCAGCCCGCATTCGTGTCGACACCCTCAGCTAGCATCAAACCATCGCCATCACCAAGAGTTGCGCTCCCAGCTACTGGTTCGGGAGTGCCTGTTACAGGGGTAATCGAAAATACCGTGTTGACAGTGATTTTCGCAACTGTCATTATGGTAGGAGGAGCCATGCTATTGGTTCTTTAATAATATATGAATGACGATCAAATAATTAATCCCACCACCAATCTCAATCCTACAACGCCTGTTGTTCCCGTCGAACCCGTTACGGTTGAGCCACAGACAACCATTGCCGAAGAGCCCATTAAGCTCGATGAGTTTGGTGTGGAGGTTGCTGCAGTAGCTACCGTTACTCCAACAGTAAATCAAATTGCATCTACAACTGTAGATCCAATTACACCCTATCCATTTGCTGCTCCAACACCCATCCCAGTACCAGAGACTACCCCAATTCTTGAGCCGGCTACCGTAGTTACAACCCCCGCGCCACAACAACCAGGTGAAGATCTACCACTAGCGTTTGCTGGAATTGGAAATGAGATAAAACCAATTACTGACTTACCTCAGAGCAAAGATGAGATAGTAAATATCCCAGCACCACTCCCCCCAGTTGAGGCAGAAGTGCCCAAGAAAAAAGGACTAGGTTCTAAAATCATCGTCAAGGTATTGATTGGAGTTGCTATTCTGGGATCGGTGATAGGTGGAGGATGGTACGCCTATGACTATTATTCAACAGCCGCGACGATTGCTAAACTTAGCACTGCCAGCATTAAGGCAGATTTAGCTGCTGGCAATATTAGTAAAGACGAGGCAAAAACAGCCCAAAAAGTTGTGGATCAAAGAGAGAAGCGAATAGATAATGCACCAGTTTATAATGATGGAAATAAAGGTCAATATGAAAACGCAACTGGTCTTAACCCAACATTGCCAGAAAATCAAGCAGGGTTCCAGAACTATATGGTAGAAAAACAAAGTGGTAATGCTAATCCAATTATTGGAGTGAATGACTGTAATGCTGATCAGATTTTTTGTGGAGATGGAGGGGGATTTTGCCTAAATAAAAATGAAAACAAGACATGCATACAGAGCGCGACCGAGAAAGGGATTACTGTAGTATCTGGGTATTTACTATGTACAAAAAATGAAAGTGGTAATTGGGTAGCGGATGCGAGTAAATATGTAACTGGCGCTAATCTGGATGCTGAAAATGCAAATTGTTCCGTTGCTGATGGGGCAGACAATGGATCTTTAATGACCCAATGCAAACCAGATGTTGTAGGGGCGTGCACTGAAGCCAATGGAGACATAATTAAATCTATGCCAAGTTGTTTTTGCGGAACAATACAGGTTGATTTGGGAACTAGCGGGCACAGAAGTTATAAGGGATCTTGTGGGTGCGGAACTGCGGATAAAACTTCAACTACCGCCTCTACCCCTCCCAGCTCGACTCCACCCACCTCCGCAACGCCAACCCTTGCTTGTACACAACTAATAAAGGATAAGGCGGATAGTGCCATAGCAATAGGTACCAAGATTACATTGACGTGTAGTGGTAGTACTGCTCCTGCGGGAGCAGCTACTCTAACTTATAAATTTCGCTATAGTGTAAACAGTGGAACGCCAACAAGTCTCACCAACGTAACCACAACAACAGCTGCAATAACCCCAGATAGATGTGGCACCTATAGCGTAGAGTGCCAAGCATGCGGAACAATAAATAATGCGGTCGTATGTGACCCTGTATGGAGCGCTGCTAGTGCGCAATAAAATATGAAACTAAACAAAAAAATAATATTTATTTCATTAGCTGTTTTTGCAGCTATAGTTAGTGCAGTTGCGGTGGTGTATTTTGTTCGGGGAACGACATCTGCTCCCACCCCAAGCCCAACTAATAAACCAATACCCACTATTGCGGCATCGCCAACAGTCGCGCCAATAATGCAAGTAGTACCGGTGACAAATGTTTGCAAGTTGACCTTTAATATACCATGTGGAAGTAGCACGCCAACGCCTTCAGTCTCTCCAAGTCCCTCAGCTGTCGTTGGAGCTAATCTAGACTGTTTGTATAAAAGAGTTTATGAAGATGACTCTCGCAACCGAGCTGGATTTTATTATGTAGAAAAGCAAGTTACTGATACTTCAAGCCTCAAGGATGGTCAAAGTATTGTTTATAGTATTGCGGCAAAAAATCAAGGTGGAGCTTCCGCCTCCGATGTCGTTATTAGTGATGTGCTTTCATCGAGCTTAACATATGTTGACTCGGACAAAGATTGTACTTATGCAGCAAGTAGCCGCAAGGTTACCTGTACGATTGGGACACTTGCTGGAGGAGTTGAAACGAGCCGCTCAATTCGAGTCAAGATCGGAATTTCCAGCTCTACATCGATTGAGAATACGGCCGAAGTGTTCTCGACAAATGGACAAAGAGATACGTGTAGCGTCAAAGTTGATGCTAGTGGTAAGGTGATAACTAGTGTTGAAACTAAAGTATCTACCGTAACAACCAAACTACCAACTGCTGGTGTGTTTGAAGTGACTGTTGGAACACTAGGAGCAGGAGTGGTCTTATTGTTACTCGGCGCTTTGGGACTCTTGGTGTTATAGAGATTTGATTGTTACTTCCAACTTGGAAATACTTTGAAGAGAGTGTCCCAATATACATTACTTATTGGATAACCATAATAAACTGGTGTAAGGGCAATAAAGGTACCAAGGAATATCAAAATACATATTAGAGACCATTTCTTGGGAAGTTTTGCAAGAATAATCGAGCTAGGAATTGTGAGAAAAAATGCAGTGGGAAGATAGTGATAAAAAAACATAATGCGGGGTGAAAAGAACCAAGGAACAGTAAAAACACTACATATTAATAGTGGAATGTAATATTTTCTAATTCGACTAAGTGCAAGAGCAAAAAATGAGAATAAGCCAAACCACAATAGAGCTGGATTGCCTTGAGCATATATATTACTCTTGACTCTATCTCCATACGCTACCCAATACCAAACTGGCCGAGCTACTGCGATCCATTGTAAGGGAGTAGATTGATAATCATGAGTGGCTACTAAGTGAGTGTGGTAATACCACATTTGGCGATGAAGTTCGATAAACTGTTCGGTTGTATGGCCACTAAGAAAAAATGGTACAAAGCTAAGTAAATATACTATTACTGCAACCACAAGAATTCGGATGGGGATAAATATATATGAAACAGCTAATTTGATAATGTTGCTTTTGGAAATATTGGGTATAGTAGATTGCAAATAAACTGCTGCCAATGGGATGATGCCATATATAGCGCTCCATTTACTTGCAAGTGCAAGACCATAAAAGATCCCAGCAATTTTCCAACGTTTGGATAATGCTGATACCAAAGACCACACAAAGAACGCGAGCATGTAGGCATCATTCATACCTATGCGAGACTGCACAAGGTGCAAACCTTCAATGCTAACAAGAAACATGGCAAGTTGGGCAGTAGAGCGAGATGCTGTGAGTTTGAAAGTAAGAAAATATAAACCTATGATACTAATAACTCCCATGACAGCTGACCCAATGCGCCAACCAAAACTATTTTCGCCGAAAAGAAGCATTCCGATAGCCATCCCATATTTAGCAACTGGAGGATGAGTCCATTCATAGGCAAAGCCTTGGGGAGGAGTTGTCCACCATTCCCACGCGGCTATATTGTTATGAAGATATTCCTTGGCGGTAAAGCCGTGATATACCTCATCAAAAATCATTGTTGGAGGTTGACTAAGATTGATTAAGCGAAGAAAAATTGCAATTAATACTATTAATATTTCTAACAGGTATTTCCTATAATCAAATCGCGGTCGAAAAGAAATAACACCCGTTAAGATTACGACTAACCAGGAAAAGACCGACAACAACCACTGATTAAATGGCCAAACTTGAGCATTGTTAACCCAATAAAGCGCTCCCCAAAGATTGCCGACATATAATAGGGAAAGTATCATTGTAATAACATACGAAAAACAGGTCGTGGAACCAACTATAAGAAAAGGCAAGGCAAATAGTAAGTGTCTTTCGTGCATGCGAGTTGTAAAAGTGTAGAAACAAAGGAGAAGCTGACCTGCGACTAAAATCGCATGAGATTGATCAAATCCCTTTTTAGACCAATTGCGGATAATAGTAAATACGCAAAACGCAAATATCGCATATCCAATTTGCGACGCGGTGAAACCAAGAATTGGAATGTTGTCCGGTGCCCAAAAAGTGCCTTGTACTGACCAAAGATTCCAGCCATTAATTGTGGTTCCGGGATACATGCTAGATTGATATGCCGATTGTTTGATAACAAACTCAAAAGCGCGAAGTGGTGCGGCTATCGTTAATGCTAATGAATTTGAAACGACTGCAGGTAATGCTGTAATTGTTAACGTGAGGATGCCAGTCACCAATAATTGTCCCAAAGCTTTCTTTTGCCAACCTAAGATTATAAATACGGGAGCTGTAATGAGCATAATGGGTTTGATGGCGACAGCTAGTGCAAGCAATAATGCACTTCCCCATTTGTTTGATTTTTGTAATAACAATAACGCTAGAACTGTAAGAAGTGTGGGAATGCTATCTATCTGACCCCACCAGCCAGTGTTGAATAGAAATGGAGGAAAAAGCCATAATATGGCAAAAAGCAAATAATTTTTTGATTTGTAATTGTGGTGTATATAGTATATTAATATTGCCTCTATAATGAGCCAAAAAACACGAAAAAGATCTGCGAAAGCAAATGGAACAATATTGATCAAGCCTCTAATAAAACCAAAAATTAACATGGGAAATGGAAGATAATCGCTCCAAACATTTTGATAGGTGGCAAATAGCCCATGAATCCAAACTTGATCTCCCCAAGCAGTAAATGTTCCCATATCGTATCCCTGAGGTATCTGAGAAAGAGCCAACAGGCGAAACATTATTCCCATTGCTGTGATTGTAAAAAAAGTGTATTTACTCTGCCAAAAACGTTGCCACATAATCTTTTAGATCATCATTTGGGATTAGTACCCATGCCCCACCAAAAGGTTTAAGGTTCTTGGGGTTAGTTAAATAATTTTCAATTGAACCTGATTTAATATCACTACCACCAGTCTTATATAAAAGACCAAATTCAAAAAAACTACGAATATAATCATTTGAAATATCTGTATCAATCGAAGTTTGAAGACTGTTTTTTATTTGATTGAGGGTGCTCAAATTGAATATCGTTTGATTGCTAAGCATTTTGTTTTTAAGTGCAGTAATTATTTGTTGCTGTCTTTTGCCTCTTGCAAAATCTGTTCCCTCATCACCCAAAGCGTGGCGAGAACGAGCAAATTTGAGTGCTGTAATCCCATCCATGTGCTGATTACCTGCATCAAAATGAAGGTGTTCATAGCGATCAGACTCCGGTTCGGCATTTTCTTTGCCTGGAATGGGATATTTGTAATCATCGAATGAGTTTTGCACAACTATATCAACCCCGCCGATGGTATCAATGAGTTTAATAAATCCTGAAAAATTAATTACTGCTGAATAGTGTATTGGAATGCCGAGCACTTCTGTAAGAGCAGTGCGAGCAAGCTTGATACCTTCACCAGCTCCCTTTTCGTTGCCGTAGTGATATGCGGCATTAATTTTGATCTTAAAAGAGTCGACCCAGATGTCGCGAGGTACTGAAAGAAGTTTGACGCTATTGTCTTTGTGGCGCAGCGAAACTATAAGAATAGTGTCTGTGAGATCACCGCCTTCGTGCCCCTCACCACCCACCCCAAGTATTACTAAATTGGTAATACCACTCTCCTGGATAAGTGGCTTGGCGTCAACAACAACTTGCACAACAGTGCTTGTTTGGCGAAAGTACCAGATTCCAAGACCTAAAAAGAAGGATATTAATATAACAAGCATGGATTGAAGAATGCTTTTTAGCTTAGACATGAGGGGAGAATCCTTGAACAACCTGCGCAAAACTTTGCGGATCGAGACTGGCTGTTGCAACAAGTAAGCCGTCGACAATACCAACGAGGCTGTTTACGTTGGCCGGATTGACTGAACCTCCATACAAAATCCCAAGTGAATTGCCATTGGTATATTTTTTGAGTAGTGCAATCATCTCGACTATGTGAGAGATTGGAGTTGTTTCTGTACCGCCAATATCAGTTAGCACTTCGTAGGCAAAAAGAGATTTTTTAATTGTTTCTTCTTGTAAAGCGGCAAATTGTGAGGAAAGCTCTTTTTCACTTACACAAATTATGGGGGTTATGTCCGCAGATAACAGTTCTTCTGCCTTGTCGGCAACTTCGATTGAAGTTTCGTGAAAATACTGACGCCTCTCAGAATGACCAATAAGACAGTATTTGACTCCAAGATCGGACAATTGAGTAGAGTTTACCGCACCCGTATAACTACCAGGTGGAAAGGGAGATGCATCTTGAGCCCCCAACTCTAGCTTGAAAGACTTTGCAAGATGAAGATATGGAAATGCCAAGGCAACAATAACCTTGGAATCGGATGCGATATTGTTGCAATCTGAAAGCCAAGAGTTGACCTCGGAGGTAGTTTTGTGAGATTTGAGATTGGCAATCACGTATTTCATAGTAAAGATAGTATAGCGCAAGAGGCAAACATTTTGGTATTATGAAACACATGGCTTATGATTACCTGAAAGAATTAAACGAACAACAGCTTGAGGCGGCAACTCACACTGGATCTCCCCTCATCATCCTTGCGGGAGCTGGAAGTGGCAAAACCAAGACATTGACTTATCGAGCTGCACATATGGTACATAGTGGTAAAGTTAGGCCCGAAAAACTACTATTAGTTACCTTTACCAACAAAGCGGCTGGCGAAATGAGAGAGCGTGTTTCCAAAGTTGCAGAAATGTATCTCCCTAACGTTGGTACCTTTCATTCGACTTCAGCCCGAATCCTGCGGAAGAAAGCCCCACTCGTTGGATTGACGCGTGATTTTGCAATCTATGATTCTCAAGACCAGCAAGACCTTGTAAAAGAAGTGATGGGCGAGCTCAATATCGATGTAAAAAGATTCAAACCAAGCGCAATTCTCGGGGCTATATCTGGTGCCAAACAAGAGTTGGTTACGCCAACTCAATATCAGGGGATGGCGAGAGGGCAATTTCAAGAAATGGTCTCTGACGTATACACTCGCTATCAATCGCTATTACCCAAATATGGAGCAGTGGACTTTGATGATTTAATGACTTATGTTGTCAAATTGTTCAAAGAGCACCCGGACACCTTGCTGGAATATCAAAATATGTTTGAACATATTTATATAGACGAATATCAAGATACCAATAATGTGCAATATCAACTGACAAAACTACTGAATGGAGGCAGGGAAAATTTGGTGGTGGTTGGCGATGCTTCACAGTCGATCTACCGGTGGCGGGGGGCAGACTATCGAAACATCACAAGGCTTAAGACTGACTTTCCTAATATTAAAGAGATTCGACTTGAGAGAAATTATCGTTCGACTCAAAATATATTGTCAGCTGCTTCATCGGTAATTAATCATAATACTAACCATCCAATACTTGAGCTGTGGACTGAGGTGGGTGATGGAGAAAAGATTGGACTAATTGAAGCATATAGTGGTAGTGACGAAGCAGCACAAGTAATTGATCAAATTGGCAAGCTTGTAGATGAAGGTTATACCTACAACGAAGTGGCCATTCTTTACCGGACTAATGCGCAGTCGCGAGCTTTTGAGGAAGCGATGATTAGAGCGAGTATCCCATACGTACTTGTGGGAGGCACAAAATTTTATGAACGCAAAGAAATCAAAGATCTTATCTGTTATGTTAGATTATTCATAAACCCTCAAGACAATGTGTCACATACCCGCGCTGAGAAAAATGGCAAACGCAAGCTTGCGATGTACGAAGCAACTATTGAAAGCAAACGTAATACGATACTTTCTCCAGCAGAGCTCTTGAATATAATACTTGAATCTACTGGGTACCTACACTCACTCGATCAAGAAGTTGATGAAGATTTGGCGCGAATTGAAAACATTAAAGAACTACAAAATGTGGCAAGTGAATTTGCAACCGTAACAGAATTTTTGGAAAATGTGTCTTTGGTACAAGCTGAGTATTATGCGGGTGAAAAAGGAGAGAAACCTAAGGATTGTGTTACTTTAATGACTTTGCACGCAGCCAAAGGGCTCGAATATCGCGCTATATTTTTGGTGGGACTGGAGGAAGGTATATTTCCCCATGCAAGATCACTAATGGATGACGAGGAGATGCAGGAAGAAAGAAGATTGATGTATGTGGGAATTACGCGTGCTAAAGAAAAGTTGTTTATTAGCCATGCACGTATGCGCAACTTGTATGGGAGCAACAACCCAGCCTCACAATCGCGATTTGTGCAAGAAATTACTCCGATGCTTATGAAAATAATTTCAAGCAATACTGGTAATGGTATGACAAAAGCACCGTGGAATGGTGGAGGTAGCACAATTAGTGCAGAGTATGAAGATCTTTTTGGCGTGATACCCACTTCGCCAAGGCTTCGAGGAGCTAGGCAAGGTTTTGGATTTCCCACAGCGACAAAACGATCCGGAGTTAGAATTGACTCTTTGGGCGACTCAACACTTGATGATTTTTTGGCGGGGAATATTAGCGTAGATGAGTTACTGAATAGATAACTTAGTGCTATTATGCGAATATATGGATAATCCTGAGAACGATACGGATAATAATAATCCTCTTAGGCTTAAGTAGCAAAAAGAGTTGATTTGGTGTGTGCTTTGGCCGTGTACATCCGCCTGATTGTGTGTTAAAACTCCCAGAATGAACAAAAATGGTCTCGTTCTGCCCATACTATAAGGTGTCCCCAT
>Ga0194063_10000099_pt1 | contig 58618 bp, 68 predicted proteins | sample SepL3720m_MetaG_FD_155459 | JGI IMG/M metagenome (GOLD analysis project Ga0194063, IMG submission 155459) | Anoxic zone freshwater microbial communities from boreal shield lake in IISD Experimental Lakes Area, Ontario, Canada - Sep2016-L373-20m | ecosystem: Environmental > Aquatic > Freshwater... | reverse complement strand
TGCACACGGCGCGACCCGGGTCCGCCGGTGACCCGTTCGACGATCCAGTGCGGCGGAACGCCGACCGCGATGCGACCCTCCACGAGGATTTCGGCCTGCGCGACCGGGTCCTGATCGGCTGCGGGCGGCGCGCCCGGTGGCCTCCCGGCCATGCCGGCGGCGACGCCGACCACCAACATCACCGCCGTCACCGCAATGAGCAGGCGCGCCGCGCTAACCGCCCGGCGCGGCGTTACGACGTCCGCGGCACAGTCGGCGACATCTGCTTCACACACCGTAAAACCATGGCGGGACAGTGCTTTTCGAATCAGTGCTTCAGTGTGTGCCGAACCCGGGACTCCCGGCGGAGCATCAAGGAGAACCACGTCGGACTCAGCCAACGCCACGACGGTATCGACGACCGATCCAAGGTCACCGCGGTCCAGCACCCGCGTCGTCGAACCGCTGCACACCGCGATGAGTTCGCCGGCGATCTCGATGACCGGCCCGGCATCCGGGTGACCACGACGGGCCAACTCGGATCGACTCATCGCGACGACACCGCCGACGGCTACCGACGTCGTCGCCCCGATGACCCGCTCGACCCGCGCCCGCGACCACCAGGACGGGTGCACAACCACCACCGAATCCGGGCGTGTTTCCAAGATGGTCGAGATCAGCGAACGCCATAGGTCCGCAACCGAAACCGGACGACCGTCGATCAGTGCGGCAGGGTCGTCGATCCCGTCGACGGCCGTCGACACCAGCGCAGCATCCGGCCGTTCGCCGCGACCGCCGCGCAGTGCTCGCACGGTCACGGGTCCGACTTCCAGAACGCTGGGCACCACCTCACGCTAAGGCCGCGCGCGATCCGGTCGCCGCACCGATCCACAGGCAGAGCCGCCCGAGTCACCGCCGGCGGGATCGTCGTTCACGATAGGCGGCGACGTGCTGACGATTGGCGCAGTTTCCGGTGTCGCAAAAAATCCGGGATCGGTTGCGGGACAAATCGATCAGCACCGCCTCGCAGTCCTCGGCCGCACAGATCTTGAGTCGACGCAGTTCCCCGGAGCGGATCAGATCAGCCAGCGCCATGGCCATCTCGGCGCCCATCCGAGCCGCAAGTGGGTCGTCGACCGAGGCAAGATGCAGATGCCAATCCGGCATCTCGGGATGACGGGTGAGCCAGGGCGATGCGCGAGTCTCCACCAGGAGCGCATTGACCTGATCGACGGTGCGTACTTCGTCCCGAGCGGCCGCCCAGATCCGACCGAGTCGGTCGCGCAGACTATGCACCGCGGCGAGTTCCGCCGGATCGCGGTCGCGACGGCCCGTCCATCCGAATTCGGAAAGATACGCGTTCAACGCCGCCTCGTCGCCGAGTCGTTCGCCGACCCCCCGGTTGGATTCGCCCCGGTTGCTGTTGACCAGGACACCGGCAGCCCGCAATGTGAGCTCGGTGTCATGACTGAACAGCATTTGACTCGGCATTCCTCCCGGCCGTAGTGTCACGACCGTCACTCAGTTTACTCATGACACTTACGCCCACCACCACCCACCAGGGAGGAATCCCGTGTCGACGCCGCACGGCCGCGATCAGTTTCGGATCGGCCTGTTATTCGCGACCGGATCGGCGGTGACATTCGGCTTCTCCGGGCCGCTGGCGAAGTCACTGATGGAGGCCGGTTGGTCTGCCACGGCGGCAGTCACCGCCCGGTTGGCACTGGGTGCCCTTGTGCTGGCGGTCTTCGCCACGATCGTCAAGCCCGACTGGCTTCGCGAGGCCCGCACCCACGCCCGAACCGTGGTGACCTACGGAATGATTCCGGTGGCCGGCGCGCAACTCTGCTTCTACAACGCCGTCGCGCACCTTCCGGTCGCGGTGGCATTACTGGTGGAATACACCGCTCCCATCCTCGTGGTCAGCTGGATCTGGGCCACCACGAAACAGGCCCCCGGTCGACGGACAATTGTCGGCGCGGCGCTGGCTATCGCCGGAGTGACACTGGTGCTCGACATCTTCTCGCCGGTGACCACGGGCACCCATATCGACCTGGTCGGCGTCGCCTGGGCGTTGGGCGCCGCGGTCTGCGCCGCCTGTTACTTCGTGATGTCCGACGAAGTCACCGCCGACGGTTCCGGTCTGAACGCCATCACACTGGCGGCCGGCGGCCTGATTGTCGCCGCGGTCACCATCGCACTGCTGGGCATCTCCGGGGTGATGCCCCTACAGTTCGCCACCAACGATGCGGTTCTCGGCGGCAGCAGCGTCCCGTGGCTGGTTCCGGCGGTGCTGATGGCAGTCGTGGCCACCTCGATCGCCTACACGCTGGGCATCAGTGCAATCGCCCGACTGCGTCCGAGTTTCGCCTCCCTCATGGGTCTTGCCGAAGTGTTGTTCGCCGTACTGGTCGCCTGGCTGCTGCTCGGCGAAGCGATAGGTCCAATTCAGGCCGTCGGCGGGACCGTGGTTCTGCTCGGCCTCGCACTCGCTCGCCCGGCAAGCCGCGGAAGCGTCGGCGGGTCGATTCAGGGCGCATCTGCCACAATCCCGGTATGAAATCTCGTTCGACAACTGCGCGTGCCGCCGCAGCGACCATTCTCGCTTTCGGCACACTAGTTACCGCACTACCGTGCGCACCGGCCGCCAATGCGCTGGGCTGCAACGACATTGAAGTGGTCTTCGCCCGGGGCACAAGCGAACTACCTGGTCTCGGCCGCGTCGGCGAATCGTTCGTCGACAATCTGCGGGCCCGGGTCGGCAACCGCAGCGTAGGGACATACGCGGTCAATTACCCCGCCAGCTACGACTTCCTCACTGCTGCCAACGGCGCCAACGACGCCAGCGCCTATATCCAGAACATCGTCAACACCTGCCCGGACACCAGGCTGGTCCTGGGCGGTTACTCGCAGGGCGCAGGGGTCATTGACATCATTACCTCGGTGCCGTTCCCCGCGATCGGATTCACCAACCCACTACCGCCGGAGATGGCTGACCGAATCGCCGCGGTGGCGGTATTCGGCAACCCCACCGCCAAGGTCGGCCTGCCGCTGACGTCCAGTCCGGTGTACGGAACCAGGGCAATCGACCTGTGCAACACCGGTGACCCGGTGTGCTCGGCCGGCAATGACGTTCCGGCTCACCGCAACTACGGTCCGGCCGGCCTGACCAACCAGGCTTCCGCATTCGTGGCGAGCCTGCTCGGTATGTGAGGATTGGCCGATGCGATTCATCTCCGCCCTGGTCGCCGTAGCTGCTCCGCTGGCGCTGGTTGTCTCGAGTCCCGCCGCCCATGGCGCGCCGTGCCCCGACGTGGAGTTGATCTTCGCTCGCGGCACCAGCGAACCAGCCGGCGTCGGACGCGTGGGGCAGGCACTGGCGGAGCAGTTGTCGGCCCAACTCGGCGGTCGCAGTCTCGGCATCTACGGCGTCAACTATCCGGCGACCTATGACTTCCTGGCCGCCGCCGATGGCGCCGCCGACGCCACCAACCGGATCGCGGCAATGTCGCAGCAGTGCCCCGCCACCCGGTTCGTTCTCGGCGGATACTCCCAGGGCGCCGCCGCGGTCGACATGCTTCTGGGCATACCGCCACTCGGTGCCAAAGTCGGCGACGTCGGGTCGGCGCCACCCCTGCCTGCCGGCCTCGCCGACCGGGTCGCCGCGGTAGCCGTCTTCGGAAATCCCTCAACCAAATTCGGTGTCCCGGTGTCGGCCGCCATGATGCCGTTCGCGGGCAAGGGAATCGATCTGTGCAACGACGGCGACCCGATCTGCTCACAGGGCCGCAACCCGTTCGCGCACACCAGCTATGAGAAGACTCCCCTGGTGGGCGAAGCCGCAGGCTTCGTGTCCGGGTTGCTCTGAGGCCGACCATAAACCGGGCTACCATGACCTGATGGTGGTGAGACAGGTGAGCAGTGCGGTGTCAGTGATATCGGCAGCCACCGCCCTGGTGCTCGCCCCGCCGGTACAGGCTGCACCATGCCCCCAGGTCGAAGTGATCTTCGCCCGCGGCCGGGTCGAACCACCAGGCATCGGATGGATCGGCGACGCCTTCGTCGACGCCCTGCGCAGTAAGACCGGTAAGAGTGTGGGCGTTTACGCGGTGGACTACCCGGCAGACACCGAAGTCATCCAGGGTGCCAACGATATGAGTAGGCACATCCAGTACATGGCCGCCAACTGCCCCGACACCAGACTGGTGCTCGGCGGATATTCGTTGGGTGCCGCCGTCGCCGATATCGTGCTGGGCGCCCCCACGTCGATGTTCGGCTACACCAACCCACTGCCCCCGAGCGTGAATAACCACATCGCCGCGGTCGCGTTGTTCGGCAACGGAACCATTCCCTTTTTCGGCCCGGTATCCGAGGTCAGTCCGATCTACGGCGGTAGGACGATCGACCTGTGCACCGAGGCTGACCCGATCTGCAGCGGCAACCTGGATCCCAACAACCCCATCGGAGACGCCATCGGCAACTGGTCTGCCCACCAACAGCCGGCGTATATCGACTCCGGCCTGGTCGATCAGGCCGCCGCGTTCGCGGCGGCGCGACTCTAGTCGCCGGAGCGCTTGTCGCGGGTCACCGCGACGCGCGCAGCCAACTGATCATCGGGTGGGTAATCGACGCTGACTAACGTGAGCCCGCAGGCAGGAGCGGCCGCAAAATCGCTGGAGCGCTGCCCGGCGGTCAAAAGCGTTGCGCACCAACTGGGTTCACGACGGCCCTCGCCGACGGCCAGCAGTGCCCCGACCAATGACCGGACCATCGACCAGCAGAACGCATCCGCCGTCACATGGGCGATTACCTCGTCACCGTCGCGAACCCAGTCCAGGCGCTGTAACTCCCGGATGGTCGTGGCACCGGGTCGATGCCGGCAGAACGCGGCGAAATCGTGCAGTCCCAACAACGATCGGGACGCCACGGCCATCGCGTCGATATCCAGTGGGCGCGGCCACGGCGTGACGAAACGGGCGTGCTGGGGTTCGGCTCCGAACGGGGCCAACGTCAGGCGGTAGGCGTAGTGGCGCCGCAGTGCCGAGAACCTGGCGTCGAAACCCGCGGGCGCCCGAACTACCCGGCGCACCCGGACATCGGCAGGCAGGAAGCGGGAAAGCCGACGAACCAGTGCGGCGAACTCAGGTTCGCCGCTGCGGTGCCCTCGGGCGTATGCATGTACGAGGGCGCTGCCGGGAATGTCGACGTGCGCCACCTGGCCGGCGGCGTGCACCCCGGCGTCGGTACGTCCGGCTGCGAACAGGCGCACCGGTGACCGGAACACCGTCGTCATGGCAGCGTCAAGCACTCCCGCAACAGTGCGGAGACCGTCCTGTACCGCCCACCCGCTGAAATCCGTTCCGTCGTAGGCGATGTCGAGACGCAGGCGGACTGCAGGATCCGGGTCAGGACTGGTCAGGCTCAGACTGCTCCTCGGCGACCTCGGCGGTCTCGGCGTCGGCGATCCCGGCGTCCTCCGCTTCGATCTCCTCCAACGGGGTCTCGCCCGCCTCCGGCTCCAGCTCCAGGGTGTCCACCGCCTCCGGCTCCAGGGTGTCCACCGCCTCCGGCTCCAGGGTGTCCACCGCCTCCGGCTCCAGGATGTCCTCAGCCTCCGTCGCGACGGGGGCCTGTGCGGCTTCGGCGGCCTTCTTCGCGGCCTTATTGGCCGCACGGCGGGCCCGATCGGCCTCCGAGGTGACCGTCTTCTCCCGAACCAGTTCGATCACGGCCATCGGGGCATTGTCGCCCTTGCGCGCCTCGACCTTGATGATGCGGGTGTAGCCACCCTCACGGTCGGCGAAGAACGGCCCGATCTCGGCGAACAGGGCGTGCACCACGTCCTTGTCGCGGATCTTCTTCAACACCTCACGCCGGTTGTGCAGCGTGCCCTTCTTGGCATGGGTGATGAGCTTCTCGGCGTACGGCCGAAGCGCCCGGGCCTTGGGCTCGGTGGTCTTGATCCGGCCGTGCTCGAACAGCGATGTGGCCAGGTTGGCCAGCAGCGCCTTCTGGTGCGAGGACGACCCGCCGAGGCGAGGCCCCTTCGTGGGCTTGGGCATTGCAATCTCCTAGTTGGGCCGATCCCCGTATCAGGTAGGACCGGGCAGGGATTAAAGCTGTTCGGTTTCGGCGAAGTCCTGATCGGCGTCCAGGTCGTAGCCGACGTCGGCGCTCCAGGTTCCGGTGGCGACGTCATATCCGGCCACCTGGGACGGGTCGAAGCTGGCCGGCGAGTCCTTGAGTGACAGACCAAGCTGATGCAGCTTGATCTTGACCTCATCGATGGACTTCTGGCCGAAGTTGCGGATGTCCAACAGATCAGACTCCGTGCGCCCGACGAGTTCGCCCACGGTGTGTACGCCTTCACGCTTGAGGCAGTTGTAAGAGCGAACCGTCAGATCGAGATCATCGATCGGCAGCGCGAACGCCGCGATATGGTCGGCCTCGGCCGGCGACGGGCCGATTTCGATACCCTCGGCTTCCAGGTTCAGTTCCCTTGCGAGCCCGAACAATTCAACCAGGGTCTTGCCCGCCGACGCCAAGGCGTCGCGTGGGCTGATGGAGTTCTTAGTCTCCACATCGAGAATCAGCTTGTCGAAGTCGGTGCGCTGCTCGACGCGGGTGGCCTCGACCTTATAGGTCACCTTGAGCACCGGCGAATAAATGGAATCGACCGGGATACGGCCGATTTCGGCCCCGGAGGCCTTGTTCATCACGGCGGGAACATAGCCACGGCCGCGCTCGACGACGAGCTCGATCTCGAGCTTGCCCTTATCGTTGAGTGTCGCGATGTGCATGTCCGGGTTGTGCACGATGACTCCGGCGGGCGGCACGATATCGCCTGCCGTGACCGCACCGGGCCCCTGCTTGCGCAGGTACATGGTGACCGGCTCATCCTCATCGGAGGACACGACGAGGCCCTTGAGGTTGAGGATGATGTCGGTGACGTCTTCCTTGACACCGGGAACCGTGGTGAACTCGTGCAGGACGCCGTCGATGCGGATGCTCGTCACGGCTGCGCCGGGGATCGAGGACAGCAGGGTACGGCGCAGTGAGTTACCGAGGGTGTAGCCAAATCCCGGCTCGAGGGGCTCGATGATGAACTGCGAGCGGTTCTCGGCGATGACATCTTCACCCAGTGTGGGTCGCTGAGAGATCAGCATCTTCTTCTCATATCTCCTTCTCGGCACCCGCTATTTGATGCCGTTAGGTACCTGCGGAACGGCCGTCCCGCAGATTTACTTGGAATAAAACTCGACGATGAGCTGCTCGGTGAGCGGGACCTGGATCTGCTCCCGGGTGGGCAACTGATGGATCAGGACTCGCTGACGCTCGCCGAGTACCTGCAGCCAGGACGGGATCGGGCGGTCGCCTGCGGTCTCCCGCGAAATCTGGAACGGCAGGGTGTTGATCGACTTGTCCCGCACGTCGACGATGTCGTACTGCGACACCCGGTAGCTCGGGACGTTGACCTTGACGCCGTTGACCGTGAAGTGGCCGTGGCTGACCAACTGACGCGCCATCCGACGGGTCCGCGCCATGCCGGCCCGGTAGATGACGTTGTCCAGCCGGCTCTCGAGGATCTGCAGCAGGTTCTCACCGGTCTTGCCGACGGACCGGTTCGCCTCTTCGTAGTAGCGGCGGAACTGCTTCTCCATCACGCCGTAGGTGAAGCGCGCCTTCTGCTTCTCCTGCAACTGCTGGCGGTATTCGCTCTCCTTGATCCGCGCGCGGCCGTGCTGGCCGGGCGGATAGGGGCGCTTCTCGAACGACTGATCGCCGCCGACGAGGTCGACGCCGAGCCGGCGCGACTTGCGGGTCATAGGACCGGTGTAACGAGCCATTACTGTTCTTCTCCCTAAACCCGGCGCCGCTTGGGCGGACGGCAACCGTTGTGCGGCTGCGGAGTGACATCGGAAATCGCGCCAACCTCGAGGCCGGCGGCCTGAAGCGAACGGATCGCGGTCTCGCGGCCGGAGCCCGGACCCTTGACGAATACGTCGACCTTCTTGACGCCGTGCTCCTGGGCCTTGCGGGCGGCATTCTCGGCCGCCAACTGGGCGGCGAACGGTGTCGACTTACGCGAGCCCTTGAAGCCGACGTGTCCCGACGACGCCCAGGCGATGACATTGCCCTGCGGGTCGGTGATGGACACGATCGTGTTGTTGAATGTGCTCTTGATGTGCGCGGCGCCGTGCGGGACGTTCTTCTTTTCCCGGCGGCGGGTCTTCTGACCCTTCTTGGCGGCGGCGGTTTGGCCGGCCTTTTTTGCTGGTGGCATGATTTATTTGGCCTTCTTCTTACCGGCGATGGTGCGCTTGGGGCCCTTGCGGGTGCGCGCATTGGTCTTGGTCCGCTGTCCGCGGACGGGTAGGCCACGGCGGTGCCGCAGACCCTGATAGCAACCGATCTCGATCTTGCGTCGGATATCGGCCTGCACCTCGCGGCGCAGATCGCCCTCGACCTTGATATTGCCTTCGATGTACTCGCGAAGTTGAGTGAGTTGGTCGTCGGTGAGATCCTTGCTCCGCAGATCCCGGTCAATACCGGTGGCTGCGAGGATCTCCTGGGATCGGGTACGACCGATACCGAAGATGTAGGTCAGCGCGATCTCCATGCGCTTATCGCGCGGTAGATCCACGCCTACTAGACGGGCCATGTGGTGGCATTCCTCTTTTTTCTGCGGAGGTCTGTTCCCAGTCCATCCCGGAGGTTTCCGGGGCCCGGCCTCCGTTCCGGGCGTGCGCACTCGGCGTATCCGGGTGCTGGTTCTGGGAGGTCTTCATTGAGTTGTACGTGCGGCCAACCTGCCGCAGGGGCTAACCCTGCCGCTGCTTGTGCCGCGGATCAGAGCAGATCACCATGACCCGCCCATGCCGACGGATCACCCTGCACTTGTCGCAGATCGGCTTGACGCTCGGGTTCACCTTCACGGCGGTCCTTCTGGATAGTTCTTGACGGTTGTCGTTGGCGAGCTTGGACTTGCTGCTACCGGGCTACTTATACCGGTAGACGATCCGGCCCCGGGTCAGGTCATAGGGCGAGAGTTCCACCACAACCCGGTCCTCGGGCAGGATGCGGATGTAGTGCTGCCGCATCTTGCCGCTGATGTGGGCGAGCACCTTATGACCGTTCTCCAGCTCAATGCGGAACATCGCATTGGGCAGGGGCTCGACCACGCGGCCCTCGACCTCGATGGCGCCGTCTTTCTTGCCCATATCCTCACAGATTCTTGCGTTGTCGATCTTGCAGTCGGGCAGCCTGAGCCGACTGCACAACGTGAGCCGGTGGAAAAAAGGATCCAGGACTGGACATGCACGAGTCGGCGCTAAAACCGCGCCAGCGGCCTACGATACCCGCTGGGCATGCGCTTCGCCAAAATGGCTCCGGAGATCTGGGCCGATAAGACGCATAGATAAGGTGGGCCGATGCGGCTCTTGGTCACCGGCGGCGCGGGCTTCATCGGGGCGAATTTCGTCCACAGCACCACGCGCGACCACGCCGAATGCTCCGTCACGGTGCTCGACGCACTGACCTACGCCGGCAGCCGGGAGTCGCTGGACTCCCTGGGCGAGAAGATCCGGCTTATCGAGGGCGACATCACCGACGAAGCCCTTCTCGACCGCCTGGTCGCCGAGAGCGACGTCGTCGTGCACTTCGCGGCCGAAACGCATGTGGACAATTCGCTGGCAGACCCGGCGCCGTTTCTGCGCAGCAACGTCATGGGCACATTCTCGATGCTGGAGGCGGTTCGTCGGCACCGGGTCCGGCTGCACCACGTGTCCACCGATGAGGTCTACGGCGACCTGCCACTGGACGGGGAACTTAGGTTCACCGCGACCACGCCCTACAACCCGTCAAGCCCCTATGCGGCCAGCAAGGCCTCGGCCGATCTGCTGGTCCGCGCGTGGGTTCGGTCCTTTGGCGTCGCTGCCACGATCTCGAACTGCTCCAACAACTATGGGCCCTATCAGCACGTGGAAAAGTTCATCCCGCGCGCGATCACCAACGTGCTCACCGGGCAGCGGCCCAAGCTCTACGGCACCGGCGCCAACGTGCGGGACTGGATTCACGTCGATGACCACAACAGTGCGGTGTGGCGCATCCTCGAAGACGGAGTGTCCGGGTCGGTCTATCTGATCGGTGCCGATGGTGAACGCGACAACGCCACTGTGCTGCGGATGATCCTGGCGCTGATGGATCGCGAACCCGACGACTTCGACCACGTGGCCGACCGCGCTGGCCACGATCTGCGCTATGCGATCGACTCGGCCCCGCTTCGGGAGGAACTCGGCTGGGCGCCCCGGCACACCGACTTCGCTGCGGGACTGGCCGCCACCATCGAGTGGTATCGGGACAACGAGTGGTGGTGGGGACCGCTGAAGGACGTGACCGAGGCCCGGTACCGGGAGTCAGGTGATGTGAGATGAGTTTTCGCGAACTTTCGGTGCCGGGCGCGTGGGAGATCACCCCGCAGTTGCGCGGCGACAGTCGCGGATCGTTCTTCGAATGGTTCACCGAGAGCGGGTTTGCCGACATGACCGGGCACAGCTTCGACCTGCGTCAGGCCAACTGCTCGGTGTCGGCGGCCGGGGTGCTGCGCGGTCTGCACTTCGCGCAGGTTCCGCCGAGTCAGGCGAAGTATGTGACCTGCCTCAAGGGGTCGGTGTTCGATGTCGCAGTCGACGTCCGGATCGGGTCGCCCACCTACGGTCAATGGGACTCGGTTCTGCTTGACGATGTCGACCGTCGCTCGATCTACATCTCCGAGGGACTAGCACACGGGTTTCTTGCGCTGCAAGATGATTCGACCATCATGTACCTGTGCTCGGCGCCCTATTCGCCGCAGCGGGAGCACACCATCGCCCCGGGCGACCCGGCAATCGGCATCGACTGGCCACTGCCGCACGAGCAACTTCTGCTGTCCGATCGCGATGCCGACGCGCCCAGCCTCGCCGAGGTGCGGGACGCCGGCCTGCTGCCCGACTGGGCGCAGACCCAGGCCTTCGTCGCGGAGTTGCGCGCCGGGCCGGACATTTACTAGGATATGCAAGTATCTCGATCAACCCGGCCGGAAGGCAGCCCATGAGCACCACAATTCAGCATTTCATCGACGGTCGACGCAGCAACCTGGCCAGCAGCCGAACCGCGGACGTTTTCAACCCCAGCACCGGCAAGGTGCAGGCACAGGTGCTGCTTGCGTCGGCGGCCGACGTCGACACCGCCGTCGCCTCCGCGGTCGAGGCGCAGAAGGAATGGGCGGCGTTCAACCCTCAGCGCCGTGCGCGGGTAATGATGAAGTTTGTTGAGTTGGTCAACGCCAACTCTGACGAACTCGCCGCACTGCTGTCCATCGAGCACGGCAAGACCGTGCTGGACTCACTCGGCGATATCCAGCGCGGCATCGAGGTCATCGAGTTCGCCATCGGGATCCCGCACCTACTCAAGGGCGAATACACCGAGGGTGCAGGCACCGGTATCGACGTGTATTCGATCCGTCAGCCTCTCGGAGTCGTCGCCGGCATCACGCCGTTCAACTTCCCCGCGATGATCCCGCTCTGGAAAGCCGGGCCGGCGCTGGCGTGCGGTAACGCGTTCATCCTCAAGCCGTCCGAACGTGACCCCTCGGTTCCGGTGCGACTGGCCGAACTGTTTCTCGAAGCGGGGCTGCCACCGGGTGTCTTCCAAGTCGTCCAGGGCGATAAGGAGGCGGTCGACGCCATCCTCGCGCATCCCGATATCAAGGCCGTCGGCTTCGTCGGCAGTTCCGACATCGCGCAGTACATCTATTCGGGTGCTGCAGCGACCGGCAAGCGCTCGCAGTGCTTCGGTGGCGCCAAGAACCACATGATCATCATGCCCGACGCCGATCTCGATCAGGCCGTCGATGCTCTGATCGGAGCGGGTTACGGTAGCGCCGGCGAGCGGTGCATGGCGATCAGCGTCGCCGTTCCGGTCGGCGAGGAAACCGCAAATCGGTTGCGCGCCAGGCTCATTGAGCGGGTCAACAATCTGCGGGTCGGCCACAGCCTTGATCCCAAGGCTGACTACGGTCCATTGGTCACCGAAGCCGCGCTCACGCGGGTGCGGGACTACATCGGCGCCGGTGTCGAAGCTGGAGCCGAGATCGTGGTCGACGGACGCGAGAAGTCGAGCCATGAACTGACATTCGGCGATGAGAGCCTCGAGGGCGGCTTCTTCATCGGCCCCACCCTGTTCGACCACGTCACCACAGATATGACCATCTACACCGATGAGATCTTCGGGCCGGTGCTGTGCATCGTCCGCGCGAAGAACTACGAGGAGGCGTTGGCCCTGCCCAACGAGCACGAATACGGCAACGGCGTCGCGATCTTCACCCGCGATGGGGATACCGCCCGCGACTTCGTCTCGCGCGTCCAGGTGGGCATGGTCGGCGTCAACGTGCCGATTCCGGTTCCGGTGGCCTACCACACCTTCGGCGGCTGGAAGCGCTCCGGTTTCGGTGATCTCAATCAGCACGGCCCGAGTTCGATCCAGTTCTATACCAAGACCAAGACGATCACCGAGCGTTGGCCGTCGGGCATCAAGGATGGCGCCGAGTTCGTCATCCCGACCATGAAATAGGCGATGACAATGGACTTCACCACCCTCGACGACGATGAACGGGTGATCGCCGAGACGGCGGCCGCTTTTGCCGCCAAACGCCTTGCGCCGCATGCCCTGGAGTGGGACAAGGCCAAGCACTTTCCGGTCGAGGAGATGCGCGAGGCCGCGGAGTTGGGCATGGGAGCGATCTACTGCGGCGACGATGTCGGCGGCAGTGGACTGCGCCGGCTGGATGCCGTGCGGATCTTCGAACAGTTGGCCGTCGCCGACCCTGTGGTCGCGGCCTTCATCTCGATCCACAACATGTGCGCATGGATGATCGACAGCTACGGAACGCCCGAACAACGCAAGTCATGGATTCCCCGGCTGGCATCGATGGAACTGATCGCCAGCTACTGCCTGACCGAACCCGGCGCGGGATCGGATGCAGCGGCATTGCGCACCAGGGCCGTGCGGGATGGCGACCATTACGTGCTCGACGGCGTCAAGCAGTTCATCTCCGGTGCCGGGGTTTCTGATGTGTACGTCGTCATGGCACGCACCGGTGCGGACGGCCCGCGCGGGATCTCAGCCTTCATCGTCGAAAACGGCACTGCCGGTCTGAGTTTCGGCGCCAACGAGGACAAGATGGGCTGGCATGCCCAACCCACCGCACAGGTGATCCTCGAAGGTGTGCGAGTTCCCGCGGATGCAATGCTCGGCGGTCCCGAGGGTGAGGGCACCGGGTTCGGTATCGCGATGAGCGGACTGAACGGCGGACGGCTCAACATCGCGGCGTGTTCACTCGGGGGCGCCCAGGCCGCCTACGACAAGGCCACCGGCTACCTGGTGGACCGGCAGGCATTCGGCGGCGCGCTGATCGACGAACCCACCATCCGCTTCACGCTGGCCGATATGGCGACGGCACTGGAAACCTCACGGCTGCTGCTGTGGCGCGCGGCCAGTGCCCTGGACAACGACGAGGCCGACAAGGTCGTGCTGTGCGCGATGGCCAAACGCTACGTCACCGATTCCTGCTACGACGTCGCCGACGACGCTCTGCAACTGCTCGGCGGGTACGGGTATCTGCGGGAGTACGGCCTGGAGAAGATAGTCCGGGACCTGCGGGTGCACCGAATCCTGGAGGGCACCAACGAAATCATGCGCGTGGTGATCGGCCGGGCTGAATCCGTTCGGGCGCGCGCCTCAGCATGACGGTTCCGAAGGAGATGGACTCACGATGACCACGATCGCTTTCCTGGGCCTGGGCAATATGGGTGGGCCGATGGCCGCCAACCTGGTCAACGCCGGCTATCACGTGCGGGGATTCGACCCGGTTCCCGCCGCGCAGGAGGCCGCGGCCGACAGTGGTGTCATCGTCATCGAGAGCGCAGCCGCTGCGGTGGACGGCGCCGACGTCGTTGTCACCATGCTGCCGAACGGCACCCTGGTGCGCCAGTGCTACGCCGACGTCATGTCATCAGCCACCGCAGGAGCACTGTTCATCGACTCCTCGACGATCGCCGTGGATGACGCGCGCAGCGTGCACTCCTATGCCGTCGACCGCGGCTTCGCCCAACTCGATGCACCGGTGTCCGGTGGAGTCAAAGGCGCCGTTGCCGGCACGCTGGCGTTCATGGTGGGCGGTGGCTCGGACGCCCTGGAAACCGCCAGGCCGGTGCTGGAACCCATGGCGGGCAAGATCATTCACTGTGGTGACTCCGGGGCGGGCCAGGCCGCGAAACTGTGCAACAACATGCTGCTGGCCGTTCAGCAGATCGCGGTCGGCGAGGCATTCGTGCTTGCCGACAAGCTGGGCCTGTCGGCGCAGTCGCTGTTCGATGTGATCACGGGAGCGACCGGTAACTGCTGGGCGGTGCACACCAACTGCCCGGTGCCCGGCCCCGTTCCGACCTCGCCGGCCAATAATGAGTTCAAACCCGGCTTCGCCACGGCGCTGATGAACAAGGATCTCGGGCTGGCGATGGCCGCGGTGGCCTCCACGGGTGCGTCGGCCCCGCTGGGAAGCCATGCCGCGCAAATTTATTCGGAGTTTGCCGCCGAACATGCGGACCTGGATTTCAGCGCCGTGATCGAGACCCTGCGGACTCACTGAGGTCTCAGAAATCGCCCGCGTGGTGGCGCAGCGTCTCAATCGACGCCACCAGTGCGCGCGCGTGCGCCACGGACAGTCCGACATCGGCGAAAACCTGCTCGTTGAGGGTGACGGTGGCATCCTCGACGGTTGAGCGCCCCAGATCGGTGATCTGCACAAGTGTGGTGCGACCGTCGGTGGGGTGTGGAATCCGCTGAACCAGGCCGTCGGACTCCAGGCGTCGGATGGCGTGGGTGACGCTGGTGACGTGGACCTGCAACCGGTCGGACGCCTTGGTGATGGGCAGCGCCCCGGTGCGACTGAAGGCCAGCAGTCGGAGTAGCTCGTAGCGCGAGAAGCTCAGATCGTAGGGCCGCAGCGCGTTCTCCACCCGCGCCAGCAGGATCTGATGAGCTCGCATCACCGAGGTCACTGCAACCATTCCGTCGGCGACGTCGCCCCACCCGGCGCGCTCCCAATTGGCACGCGCCGAAGCGATGGGGTCGCGTTTGTCCGGCGACGAGGACACGGCGGGCAGTCCTACACCGTGAGGATCCGCGGGCCGGACTCGGTCACCGCGACGGTGTGTTCCCAGTGGGCGGCCCGCGAGCCGTCTGTGGTGACCACAGTCCACTCGTCGTCGAGGATCCGGGTCCGGGTGGTACCCAGCGTCAGCATCGGCTCGATGGCCAGCACCGAACCGACCGCCAGCAGCGGTCCGCGTCCGGGTTCGCCCTCATTGGGCAGGAACGGGTCCATGTGCATGCTCTGGCCGATCGCGTGACCGCCGTATCCGGCGACGATCCCGAACCGGCGCCCGTGCGTCTGCTCGGCCGCGCGGGCGCCCATCTGAATGGCATGTGAGACGTCGGTCAGCCGGTTTCCCGCCACCATCGCCGCAATGCCGGCTTCCATGGCCGCCCGGGTGGCGGCCGAGAGTGCCTCATCGGCGGGTATCAGGGCGCCAACCCCGAAGGTGACCGCGGCATCACCGTGCCAGGAATCGATGATGGCGCCACAGTCAATCGACACCAGGTCGCCGTAGGCGAGCACCTCGCCGGCCGAGGGGATTCCATGCACCACACGGTCGTTGACCGATGAGCAGATGCTCGCAGGATAGCCGTGGTAGCCGAGGAACGACGGGGTGCCACCGGCTGCCCGGATCACCGCCTCGGCGACGTCGTCGAGATCTTTGGTGGACACCCCGGGCGCCGCGGCCTGCTGAACCGCGCTGAGCGCGGCGGCCACCACTGAACCGGCCGCGGCCATGACGTCGAGTTCGCCGGCTGATCGGGCCGGAACGGTCTTGCGGCTGCGCAGCCCGGGCAGGGACACCATCGGGAACGTCAGCGACCAAGCAGGTGCAACGCCCGAGCGAAGACTTCGTCCAGGGCGCCGACGGCGTCGACCGTCTTGAGCTCATGGTGGTAGTAGTCCAGCAGTGGGGCGGTCTCGTCGCGGTAGACCTTCATCCGGTTGCGGATCACGTCTTCGGTGTCGTCGGCGCGGCCACGGCCCTGGAGACGGTTCACGAGTTCATCCTCGGGCACCCGCAACTCCAGTACCGCGTCCAGAGAGAGGCCACGGCGTTCCAACATGTCATGCAGGGCCACGGCCTGCTCGACGGAGCGGGGAAAGCCGTCGAGGATGAAGCCGGCGGCCACATCCGTATCGTTGAGCCGATCGTCGACAAGAGCATTGGTGAGGCTCGCGGGCACCAGATCGCCGGCGTCCAGATACTGCTTGGCTTCCAGGCCCAACTTGGTACCGGTACTGATGTTGTGCCGGAACAGGTCTCCGGTGGAGATCTGCGGCACGCCGAGACTCTCGGCCAGCTTGGTCGCCTGGGTGCCTTTACCCGCACCCGGCGGACCAAGTAGAACGATTCTCACTTGAGGAACCCTTCGTAGTTACGTTGCATCAGCTGGCTCTCGATCTGCTTCACCGTGTCCAGGCCGACGCCGATCATGATCAGCACCGCGGTGCCACCGAATGGCAGGTTTTGCACGCTACCGCTATTGCCGATCTGTAGGAACAGGTTCGGCAACACCGCGATCACGCCAAGGTAGATCGAGCCGGGAAGGGTGATTCGGTTCAGCACGTAGCTCAGATAATCGGCGGTGGGCTTGCCGGGACGGATACCCGGGATGAAGCCGCCGAACTTCTTCATCTCGTCAGCACGCTCCTCGGGGTTGAACGTCACCGAGACATAGAAGTAGGTGAAGAAGATGATCAGGCCGAAGTAGACCGCGACGTAGGTCGGGTCGGCCGGATTGGTGAGATGATCGGCGACGAAGCGGTCCCACCAGCCGTTGCCCGGGCCGCCCTTCCCGCTCTGGATCAGCTGGGTGATCAGGTGTGGGATGTAGATCAGCGACGAGGCGAAGATGACCGGGATGACGCCGGCCTGGTTGACCTTCAACGGCAGATAGGTCGAGGTGCCGCCGTACATCTTCCGGCCGACCATGCGCTTGGCGTACTGCACCGGTATGCGGCGCTGGCCCTGCTCGACGAACACCACGCCGATGATGATGAGTAGCGTCGCCACACACACCGCGGTGAATACCGCGCCGCCGCGGCTGTCCAGAATGGACTTGCCCTCCGCCGGGATTCGCGCGGCGATACCGGCGAAGATGAGCAGCGACATACCGTTGCCGACGCCGCGTTCGGTGACCAGTTCGCCCATCCACATCACCAGGGTCGCGCCGGCGGTCAGTACCAGCACGATGACGATGAGCGGGAAGATGCCCTTGTCTTCGATGATGTCCAGCGAACAGCCCTGCAGGAGGCCGCCATTGGCGGCCAGCGCAACGATGCTGGTGGCCTGCAGGATGGCCAGCGCTACCGCAAGATAACGCGTGTACTGCGTCATCTTCGCCTGGCCGGACTGACCCTCCTTGCGCAACTCCTCGAAGCGCGGAATGACCACCGTGAGCAACTGCACGATGATGCTGGCGGTGATGTAGGGCATCACGCCCACGGCGAACACCGACAGCTGCAAGAGCGCACCACCGGAGAACAGGTTGATCAGCGAGTAGATCTGCGATCCGGCCCCGCCGCTGACCTGTTCGATGCACTGGTGAACGTTCTTGTAATTGACGCCAGGCGACGGCATCGAGGCACCGGCCCGGTAGAGAATGACGATGCCGAGGGTGAAGAGGATCTTCCGCCTCAGGTCAGCCGTCCGGAGCGACGAGATGAAAGCCGAAAGCACTGTTCCTCCTGAGCAGCCGGACCCTCGTCGCGACGTGCCGATGCGGCTGGCCGGGCCAGCGTTCGGATAAACCTTCTGCAGCGGCGATCTCCACCGGATTACCCCGGTGATGACGCGCGTCTGAACAGTCTACGAGACTAACAGTTCGCCCAGGCTGGCCGGGAATCTGTTCGGGCTCTGGACCCAAGGCTTCCGCCGGGTGCTTATATTAGCTAAGTAAGGGCGGGCCGCGTCCCGCGATGCGAAAGGCTCCGATGGCACGCACTGATGACGACACCTGGGACCTTGCGTCCAGCGTGGGAGTCACCGCAACCCTGGTGGCGGCCGCCCGCGCGCTGGCGAGCCGTGCGGACGATCCGCTGTTCGTCGACCCGTTCGCCGCCGAGTTGGTGCGGGCGGTTGGTGTCGGGGCTTTGACCGCGGCACTTGAGGATGGCTCCGATCTCGCCAACCAGGAGGCAACCCGGACGATGATCGAGGTGATCGCGGTTCGCACCAGGTTCTTCGACGATTTCTTCATCGAGGCCGGCCGGGAATCCGCGATCCGCCAGGCCGTCATTCTGGCCTCCGGGCTCGATGCACGTGCCTACCGACTGCCGTGGCCGGCCGGAATGACGATCTATGAGATCGATCAGCCGGACGTCATCGACTTCAAGTCGCGAGTGCTGGCAGATCTCGGCGTCGCCCCCACCGCCGAGCGACGGTCCGTCGGGGTGGATCTCCGCGATGACTGGCCCGCGGCGCTGCGTGCCCACGGTTTCGACACAGCCGCACCGACCGCGTGGATCGCGGAGGGCCTGCTGATCTACTTGCCGCCGGATGCCCAGGACCGGTTATTCGACAACATCACCACGCTGTCCGCCCCGGGCAGTCGGATCGCCACCGAGTACCACCCCGACGGCGGATCCGGCATCGCCGAACGGACGTCATCTATGCGAGCCCAGTGGGCCGGCCAGGGATTGGACCTGAACCTCGGCGACCTGTTCTATGGCGGCGAGCGCGAGCCGGTCGTGAACTGCTTGACTCGACTGGGCTGGCAGGTGGGCACCCGCACTCGCCCCGAGATGTTCGCCGAATTCGGCCGGCACTATCCCGACGATCCGGCAAGCGCACCGCTGCGTACATCATTGTCCGTCACCGCAATCCGGAAGTAGCGCTGAAATGTCATCACCCAAGATGTCGTCACCCAAGATGCCGCCACCCAAGATGCCGCCACCCGAGTCGAGCCGCCGGGACGGCGACTCGTGGGACCTCGCGTCCGGTGTCGGCGCCACTGCTACGGCAGTCGCGGCTTCCCGCGCCGTTGCCCACCGCGCCGACCTGATCAAAGACCCGTGGGCTGAGCCGTTGGTCACCGCGGTCGGCATCGAGCACTTTTCGGCGATCCTGGCCGGCAGCGCCCCCGGTGATGGCTCCGATGTGGAACGGATGGCCAACGGGATGGCGGTGCGGACGCGCTATTTCGATGATTTCCTCTCCGATGCCACCTCGACGGGCATCCGGCAGGTGGTCATCCTGGCATCCGGTCTCGACACCCGCGCCTACCGGCTGCAGTGGCCGGCCGACACGGTCGTGTTCGACGTCGACCAGCCAGGCGTGATCGACTTCAAGGTTGCGACGCTGAACGGCCTTGGCGCAAAACCGACAGCCCAAGTGCGCAATGTCGGCGTCGACCTGCGCGATGACTGGCCGGCTGCGTTGCGCACCAACGGTTTCGACGCCGGCAAGCCGACGGCCTGGATCGCCGAGGGCTTGCTGATCTATCTGCCTCCGGACGCCCAGGACCGACTGTTCGATCACGTCACCGGCCTCAGTCATCCCGCCAGCCGACTGGCGACCGAGTACATGCCCACCATGGACGCGTTCACCGGGGCGTCCGGCGACGATGAGGAGCCGGGCGAGGACCGCTGGCGGCGACTCGGCTTCCAGGATGACCTGGCCGGTTTGGTGTACGTCGGCGAGCGCAGCCACGTCATCGACTACCTCGAGGGGCTCGGCTGGGAGGTGCACGGCAGTGTGGTGCAGGACCTGTTCGCCGCCAACGGTTTAGCGCAACCCGATGATGAGATGACTGCGAAGTTCGCAGGTTTCCAGTACATCGCCGCGACGCTGGTCTGAGGTCGGCCATGGCACGCAGTGATCGCGACAGCTGGGATCTCGCATCGAGTGTCGGGATTACGGCAACCATGGTGGCCGCAGGCCGAGCGATGGCCACCAAAGACCCCCGTCACCTGATCGACGACCAGTTCGCCGCACCTCTTGTACGCGCGGTCGGTATCGACTTCTTCGTGTCGATGATCGACGGCACCCTCGACAGTTCGAAGTTCGACGACATCGCACCGGATCGAGTGGCAGCCATGATCGCCGGAATGGCCATGCGTACCAGGTTCTTTGACGATTACTTCGTTTCCGCGTGCGAAAACGGTGGCATACCTCAGGCGGTGATCCTGGCCTCGGGCCTGGACTCCCGCGCCTACCGGTTGCCGTGGCCAGCAGGCACAGTGGTGTACGAGATCGACCAACCCGCGGTCATCGACTTCAAGACCGGCGTACTCGCGCGCCTTGGCGCGCAGCCGACGGCGCGACACCGGACCGTCGGCATCGACCTGCGCGACGACTGGCCAACCGCGTTGACGGCGGCCGGTTTCGATCCAGCGATCCCGACCGCATGGCTGGCAGAGGGGCTGCTGATCTATCTCCCGGCGGACGCCCAGGATCGGTTGTTCGACACGATCACCGACCTGAGCTCCCCGGGCAGCGCGGTGGCGACCGAATACGCCCCGGGCATCATCGATTTCGATGATGGGAAGGCCCGTGAGATGGCAGCGAACATGCGCGAACGCGGCCTGGATATCAACATGCCCGACCTGGTCTACCCGGGACCGAGAAGCAACGCCATGGACTATCTGAGCGCAAAGGGTTGGCTCGTCACGGGTGTGCCCCGCGACGAATTGTTCCGCCGCAATGATCTGACGCCGCCCGACCGCGGCGACCACGATGCACTCGGCGAAATCGTCTACGTCAGCGCCACTCGCTGACACCTCAGAACCGCCAGCGCCACTCGCTGACGCCTCAGAACCGCCAGTCCCCCAGCCACATCGCCCTGGCACCGGTCAGGCCGCGCTCGCCGGTGGCGATCGCGCCCTGCAGCATTGCACCCACAAGGCCGGTTGCGGCATCCGACAGTGACGCGGCGGCGGGCTGCGATGAGGACTTCGGCCGCAGGAAATCCTTGACTGACGAACCCGGGTAACCGACCAGATTCACCGTCGCGTCGGCATCAAGGCCGGCCAGCACCTTCGCGCGACGCACCGCGTCGCGCAGACCGCCGAGTTCGTCGACCAGACCGCGTTCGATCGCATCGGCCCCGGTCCACACCCGGCCGCGGGCCACCGCATCCACCGCCTCGACCGACATCCCGCGGGCCTCGGCGACCCGGCTGACGAAATCGTCGTAGAACAGATCCGTCTCGGCTACGACCAGTTCATGCTGGGTGTCGGTGAAAGGCGAATTGACCGACCAGGCATCGGCATTGGCGTTTGTTCGCACCGCATCCGATCCGACACCGAGGCGGTGCTTGAATTCCCGGGCAACCAACTTGCCGGTCAGCACTCCGATCGAACCGGTGATGGTCGCGGGGTTGGCGACGATCACGTCGGCGGCCATGGCTATGTAGTAGCCACCCGATGCTGCTACCGCGCCCATCGAGGCGACCACCGGCTTGCCGGCGGCCCGGATTCGCCCGACCTCCCGCCATATCGTCTCCGAGGCGCTCACTGAGCCCCCGGGGCTATCCACCCGCAGCACAACAGCTTTCACGTCGTCGTCAGCGCCGACCTCCCGCAATGCGGCCGCGATGGTGTCACCACCGGCACTCGACCGTCCAAAAGGTGACAGCCCCGGCCCGCCCCGACCGCTGACGATCGGCCCGGCCACCGTCACCACCGCGACGACGGGTTCCTTTGCGCGGCCCGGGAGCGAAGGTCCGTGTTCGCGGGTCTGGGCGTAGCGGGACAGGAAAAGCCGCGGCGGCGCATCGTCGGAGTCGGGATCGGCGCCGCTATCCGGGACACCGGCGAGTTCGGCGATCCGCCGATAGGCCTCGTCCCGGAAACCGATTCTGTCGATCAGACCGCCGGCGAGGGCGTCGTCGCGCAGCAGTGGGGCGCGGTCAGCGAGCGAGTCCAGCACGGACACATCGAGGCGACGGGACTCGGCGATACCCTGCCACACCTGAGCGTGCAGGCTTTCGATCAGCCGGCTGTCAGCTTCCCGGTGCGCGTCGGTGTAGCCGCTCTCGGTGAAGATGTTCACCGCGGACTTGTATTCCCCGCGCGCCACGAACTGCGCCTCGATACCGACCTTGTCCAGAGCGTCGCGCAGGAACAGTGCGTTGGTGGCGAAACCGATCAGCCCGACGGTGCCGGACGGTTGCATCCACACCTCACCGAACGCCGACGCGAGATAGTAGGACAGGGTGCCCGGGTAGGTCTCGGCCCAGGCCACTGACGGCTTTGCAGCGGTGAATGCGGCTACGGCTGCACGTAATTCCTGAACTGCTCCGGCCGGGGCGGCCGAAAGCTGGACGCGAGCAATGAGTCCCACGATGCGCGGATCCTTGGTGGCGCGGTGAATCGCAGCGACGGCTTGGCGCAAGAGTAGGGGCCGTCCGCCGCCGGCGATGAATGCCAACGGGTCGAATCCGGCCGTTTCCGGCGGCAGGTCTCCAAGATCAAGTTCGAGGATGCACCCGCTCGGCACACCATGGTGACGCGCGGTGTCGATCCGGCGACCGACATCGCGCAGGTCGCCACCGAACCCGGGCAGAAAAGCACGCATGGCTACGAGCCTACGCTCGCAATGTGCTAGGCCACCTCGGTGGCGGATCCGCCTGCGGCGGTGATTTTCTCGCGAGCGCTGTCGCTGAATTTGTGCGCGGTCACGTTGACTTTCACGCTGATATTTCCATCGCCGAGCACCTTCACCAAGGTGTTCTTGCGAACGGCGCCCTTCTCGACGAGATCGGCCACGGTCACCTCGCCGCCTTTAGGGAACAGCCGACTGATATCGCCAACGTTGACCACCTCGTAGGCGGTGCGGAACCGGTTCTTGAAGCCCTTGAGCTTGGGCAGTCGCATGTGGATGGGCATCTGCCCACCCTCGAAGCCGACTGCCACCTGATTGCGGGCCTTGGTGCCCTTGGTGCCACGGCCGGCGGTCTTACCCTTGGACCCCTCGCCGCGACCAACGCGGGTCTTGCGGGTCTTCGCCCCCGGTGCAGGCCGAAGATCATGAAGCTTGATGGTCACGAAACTTCCCCTTTGCTCTTCGCGCAAGCGCTCATCGGACTTCCTCAACTTCGATGAGGTGGTGCACGGCCTTGATCAACCCGCGGGTCTGCGGGTTGTCCTCGCGGACCACGGACTGGCGAATCTTCTTCAGACCGAGGGTCCGCAGGCTCTCACGCTGCTTCCAGCGCGCACCGACGGTGCCTCGCACCTGAGTGATTTTCAGTTCGGCCATAGTTATGCGCTTCCTTCGTGTACCGCTGCGGCGACCGCATGGCGTGCCGCTGCATCACTTTCGCGACGAGCACGCAGCATGCCGGCCGGAGCGACGTCTTCGATCGGCAGACCGCGACGAGCAGCCACCTCCTCGGGACGCTGCAGCATCTTCAACGCGGTCACCGTGGCATGGACCACGTTGATCGCGTTGTCGCTGCCGAGCGACTTCGCCAGCACATCGTGCACGCCGGCGCATTCCAGCACCGCACGCACCGCACCGCCGGCGATGACACCGGTACCGGGGCTCGCCGGACGCAACATGACAACGCCCGCGGCAGCCTCACCCTGAACCGGATGGACGATGGTGCCGCCGATCAGCGGGACCCTGAAGAAGCTCTTGCGGGCTTCCTCCACACCCTTGGCGATCGCGGCCGGGACCTCTTTGGCCTTGCCGTAGCCCACGCCGACCATGCCGTTGCCGTCACCAACGATGACCAGCGCGGTGAAGCTGAACCGGCGGCCACCCTTGACCACCTTGGAGACGCGATTGATGGTGACGACGCGCTCGAGGTAGTTGCTCTTCTCGCCGCCGTCTCGACCACCGCGGCCACCGCGGTCACCGCCGCGGTCATCGCGTCGGCCACGATCGCCGCCACGCCCACCGCGCTGCTCGTCTGTCCGGGTGCCCGCAGAGGGGGCGCCGGTGTTCGGTGCCGACTCGGGGGCCGACTCGGGAGTCTGGTCCGCCATTATGCGGTCCTTCCGTTGGTGTGCACGCTCATCAGAACTTCAGTCCGTTCTCGCGGGCGGCGTCGGCCAGGGCGGCGATCCGTCCGCCGTACGTGTTGCCGCCGCGGTCGAACACCACGGCCTGGACGCCCGCTGCCTTGGCGCGCTCGGCGATCAACTGGCCGACCCGCACGCTGTGGGCCTTCTTGTCACCGGAGACGGCCCGGACGTCAGCCTCAATGGATGACGCGGCGGCGATGGTGGTGCCGTTGGCGTCGTTGACCAGTTGCACATGGATGTGCCGCGACGAGCGGTTGACCACGAGACGGGGCCGCTCGGCGGTGCCGACGACCTTCTTGCGCAGCCGATTATGCCGACGCAGCCGGGCAATCCGGCGGGCCGCCGAGGGGGTGGTACCGATCGGCTTGCGCTCGATCTGCGCTGTCTGTGTTTCAGCCATGACTACTTACCTGTCTTTCCGACCTTGCGACGGATCTGCTCACCCTCGTAGCGCACGCCCTTGCCCTTGTACGGGTCCGGGCGGCGCAGGCGGCGGATATTCGACGAGATCTGGCCGACCTGCTGCTTGTCGATTCCGGATACCGAGAACTTGGTGGGGCTTTCCACCGCGAAGGAGATGCCCTCGGGCGCCTCGATGATCACGGGGTGGCTGTAGCCGAGGGCGAACTCGAGGTTGCTTCCCTTCTGCTGCACGCGGTAGCCGACGCCGAAGATCTCCATCTTGATGGTGTAACCCTCGGTGACCCCGGTGATGAGGTTGGCGACCAGGGTCCGCGACAGCCCGTGCAGCGAACGGCTGCGCCGCTCATCGTCGGGCCGGCTGATCAGGATCGTTCCGTCATCGCTGCGAGCCACGGTGATCGGCTCGGCGACTGACAGGCCAAGGGAACCCTTGGGCCCCTTGACCGAGACGCTCTGCCCATCGATCACGACATCCACTCCGGCCGGAACCAGAACAGGTTGCTTTCCAATACGCGACATAGCCCTACTCCTCCTATCCCGCTACCACACGTACGCGAGGACTTCGCCGCCGACGCCCTCGCGGGCAGCCTGGCGGTCGGTCCTTAGACCGGCGGACGTGGAGATGATCGCCACACCGAGGCCGCCGAGTACCCGCGGCAGACCGGTGGACTTGGCGTAGACCCGCAGTCCGGGCTTGGAAACCCGGCGCAAACCGGCAAGGCTGCGCTCCCGGTTGGGGCCGTACTTGAGCTTGACCACCAGTGCCTTGCCGACCCGAGCATCCTCGGTGTGGAAATCACTGATGTAGCCCTCCCGCTTGAGGATCTCGGCGATATTCGCCTTGATCTTCGAGTGCGGCAGGGTCACTTCGTCGTGGAACGCCGAGTTGGCGTTGCGCAGACGTGTTAGGAAGTCTGCGATCGGGTCAGTCATAGTCATCTGGCGCTGCTCCTCTTCATCGCTGCGCTCTGCATCGTCGTCATCGCGGTCATCTGGCGCTGCTCCTCTTCATCGCTGCGCTCTGCATCGTCGTCATCGCGGTCATCTGGCGCTGCTCCTCTTCTACCAGCTGGACTTCTGCACACCGGGCAGCTCACCCGCGTGCGCCATCTCGCGCAGACAGATACGGCACAACCCGAACTTGCGGTACACCGCATGCGGCCGGCCGCACTTGTTGCAGCGGGTGTAGCCCCGCACAGCGAACTTCGGCTTCTTATTGGCCTTGTTGACCAATGCCTTCTTTGCCATCTGCTCAGTTCTCCTTGAACGGGAAGCCAAGGGCACGCAACAGCGCTCGCCCTTCATCGTCGTTGGTCGCCGAGGTGACGACGGTGATGTCCATACCGCGCGGCCGGTCGATGCTGTCCACGTCGATCTCGTGGAACACCGACTGCTCGGCCAGGCCGAAGGTGTAGTTGCCGTGGCCGTCGAACTGCTTGGGACTCAGGCCACGGAAGTCGCGGATACGCGGCAGGCCGATAGAGACCAACCGATCCAGGAACTCCCACATCCGGTCACCGCGCAGGGTCACCCGCGCGCCGATCGGCATACCTTCGCGCAGCTTGAACTGCGCGATCGACTTGGTGGCCTTACGGATCTCCGGCTTCTGACCGGTGATCAAGGCGAGGTCGTTAACAGCGCCGTTGATTAGCTTGGCGTCGCGGGCGGCGTCACCGACGCCCATGTTGACGACCACCTTCACTACGCCCGGGATCTGCATCACGTTGGCGTAGTTGAACTCGGTGTGCAGCGCGTCGCGGATCTCGCTGCGGTAGCGCGCCTTCAGGCGCGGCTGGACCTTTACCTGCTCTGCGGTTGTCATGCCTTGATGTCCTTGCCATTGCGCTTGGAGATTCGGACCCGCTTGCCGGATTCGGCGTCCTCGCGGTAACCGATGCGGGTCGCCTTGCCATCGGAGTCGACCACCATCACGTTGGAAACGTGAATCGGCGCTTCCTGGGTGACGATGCCGCCCGAGGACGCACCGCGTTCGTTCGCCGAATCGGCGGTGTGCTTCTTGATCCGGTTGACGCCCTCGACCAGAATTTTCTGGCGGTCCGGGAAGGACTGGATGACCTTGCCTTTGGCGCCCTTGTCCTTGCCGGAGATCACCAGAACGGTGTCGCCTTTATGGACCTTCATCTACAGCACCTCCGGAGCCAGCGAGACGATCTTCATGAACTTCTTCTCACGCAGCTCGCGGCCGACCGGGCCGAAGATGCGGGTGCCGCGGGGTTCGTTGTCGGCCTTGATGATCACGGCCGCGTTCTCGTCGAATTTGATGTAGCTGCCGTCCGCGCGGCGACGCTCCTTGACGGTGCGTACCACCACGGCCTTGACCACGTCACCGCGCTTGACGTTGCCGCCGGGGATGGCGTCCTTCACGGTCGCCACGATGACGTCGCCGATGCCCGCGTAGCGCCGAGACGAACCACCGAGCACCCGGATACACAGAATCTCCTTGGCGCCGGTGTTGTCGGCGACCTTGAGCCGCGATTCCTGTTGAATCACCAGATCTCCCTTGCGTAATGCACGGCAAAATCTTTTCGGACAGGCCGAAACAACCTCACGTGCGCGATCTTCGTCGCTTCAGGGGCACGCAGGGCTGACGAGAATCCTTGTTGGGGAATCCAAGCCGGCCGAGGTCTGCCCGAGGCAACCCCCCAATACTAGGCGACGGTCACCGTCGGGCCAAATCCGTGCCATTCGCGAGCAAACCCCACCCGCGAGGGTGCCGTCAGCGCAGGTCCGCAACGCAGCGGAAGCCGATATGGGTGGTGGAGGAGTCCTGGGACTGCGGGGACCGCGCGGCCGGGCGGTAGCGCAGGCAGTACTCCGGCGCGCACAGGTGCGAACCGCCCTTGAGGCTCTGGATCACGCTCGGGTCGGGGTCGGCCGGGGGCGGGCAGCACGAGTTGACCTGCCGGTCGAGCGCGTGGCCGCGCGCCGAGTACGTCGACGTCGTCCACTCCCACACGTTGCCGATCATGTCGAGCAATCCAAACCCGTTCGGCGGAAACGTCCCGATCGGCGACGTGCCCACCCAGCGCGTGTCACCAGCACCCTGTGCACCGTCGTTGCGGTACGGGAACCGGCCCTGCCAGGTGTTGGCCATCAGGTTGCCGGCAACCGTGGGCTCATCTCCCCACGCGTAGGTGGTGGTGGCGCCGGCGGCAGCGGCGTACTCCCACTGCGCCTCGGTGGGCAGCCGCCGGTTCGCCCAGGCCGCGTACGCCGCGGCATCGGTATACGCGACCTGCACCACCGGATGATCCTCCCGGTCGGCGATATCGCTGCCGGCACCGTACGGCGCACGCCAGTGCGCGCCGGGTGCCCAGTCCCACCATTGCCGCCAGTCGGAAAGGTTCACCGGCCCGGTGGTGGGCCGGAACACCAGCGCTCCGGGCAGCAGATCCTCTTGCGCCACACCGGGATACAACGCTGGATCCATCGGCCGCTCCGCGACGGTGACGTAACCGGTGGCGTCGACGAATTCCGCGAACTGCGCGTTGGTCACCGGGTGGCGTTCGATGGCGAAGGGCGCGACCGTTGCGGTGTGGATCGGCGCTTCCTCGGGGTAGAAGCTCGTCGAACCCATTCGGAATTCACCACCGGGTAACTCGACGAGTTCAGTCAGCACGAGCGCAAGCCTATTCCCGGCTTAATCCCCGCTCACCCCCGCGTTGAGTGAGGAACCACGCACACCGCTTCTCGACGATCTTCTGCGGGCTTCCTCACTCAACGCGTGGGTTCTCAGTCCCTGGCGAACGCCGCGGCGAACTGCCGCTCAGCATCCACATACGGCGAGCCGGAGACGTCGACCTCCACGCGTGCGATGGTTCCGCCGGTGAACTCAAACGGCGCCTGATAGGACGCCGAGACCGGCTGGCCCAGGTTGCGGCCCACGCTGACGCCGCCGCCGGCCAGCCCGAAGATGAAGGGGTGGGCCTTCACACCCGACAGCGTGGCTACTGCGTCGCCATCGATGTACAGCGTCGCATCGCCCTGCGGGATGAAACTGCCCTCCACGGTGCCGGTTCGGGCGTAGCCGACGCCAAGGATGTGCTTTCCCAACGGCACTGGATCAGGCGAGGACACCTTCTGCTCCAGTTCGCCGAAGAAGTTGTAGACGAAGTGCAGGCGTCCGTCGGCGACGAACAGCGTGTAGCCACCGTGCCCGGCGCCCTGCTTGAGCAGCACGCCGTGAACATCGGCGCTGTCCACCGTCACCTCGGCCAGGACCGAGAACGAGCGGCCCGCGATGTTCACGCATGCTCCCAGCGGTACCGGCGCGGTATGCGGGTAATAGATGTAGCTGGAGCGATCACCGGCCAGTGAAGGTCGCTGCCGGCCGAGGACCTCCATGATGTTGAAATCAGCCAGCGGTAGGCCGTTGTACTTGTCGGCCTCGGCGAACCAGAGCTTCTTCATTTCCTCAAGCTTCTCGGGATGCTCGGCCGCCAGGTCATGGCATTGGCTGCGGTCGGCCTCGATATGGAAGAGCTCCCAGCGGTCTTTATCGAAATGCCCCCACCCCGACGGGGTTGCAGCGTGCACGGTGTTGGCGAACCAACCGCTGTGCCAGATGCCCCGCGTCCCGAGCATGGTGTAGAACTGGGTGTCCTTACCCGTCTTCGCTTTCGGATTGTCCAGTGCCGCTTTGAAACTCACTCCCTCGAGTGGTTTCTGCGGGACCGCGTTCACCGTCGCCGGCGGTGTGATGCCCAGCAGGTCGTACACGGTCGGAGTGATATCGGCGACGTTGACGTAGTTGTCCCGGAATTCGCCGTGCGCGCGAATTCCCCTGGGCCAGGAAATGATCGCGGTGTCGGCGATTCCGCCCTCGTGGGAGGCGTAGCGCTTGTAGAGCTTGTAAGGCGTATTGAATGCCATCGCCCAGCCGATCGGGTAATGGTTATAGGTCTGCGGACCGCCGAGCTCGTCGTAGAGCCGCATGCTGTCCTCGACCGTGTCAATGAGACCGTTGAAGAACTTGACTTCGTTGACCGAACCGTTGGGTCCGCCCTCACCGCTTGCTCCATTGTCGGAGATCACCACGATGATGGTGTTGTCCAACTGCCCGGAGGACTCCAGATAGTCGAGCACCCGGCCGATCTGGTCATCGGTGTAGGACAGGAAGCCGGCGAACACCTCGGCCATGCGGGCGAAGAGGCGCTTCTCCTCGTCGTTCAGCGAGTCCCAGGGTCGCACGGTGTCCTGGGCCGGCCACGGTTCGCCGTTGGGGCCCTTGACGTCGGTGTAGGGGTTGACCGCAGACAGTTCGGTGTCGGCCGGCACGACGCCGAGCTTCTTCTGATTTGCCAGCACGATCTCGCGATAGCGCTCGTAGCCCATGTCGAAGCGGCCCGCGTACCTATCCGCCCACTCCTTGAACACGTGGTGCGGCGCATGCCCGGCGCCGGGACAGAGATAGGAGAACCACGGCTTGTCCGGTGCGATCACCTTGGCGTCCTGAATGAACTCGATCGCCTTGTCGGCCAGATCCTTCGACAGGTGGTAACCCTGCTCCGGGGTGGCGGGCGCCTCGATGGGGTGGTTGTCGTAGACCAACTCCGGGTACCACTGGTCGGTCTCGCCGCCCAGGAATCCGTAGAACCGTTCGAAACCCCGCGACAGCGGCCAGTGCCGCTTGGTGGCGGCCAGGCTGGACTCCTCCAGTGGCGTCAGGTGCCACTTGCCGAGGCAGTAGGTGTTGTATCCACGCTCGGCCAGCACTTCGGAGATCAGCGCGGTGTCGTCGGGGATGCGGCCGTTGATGCCGGGGAAACCCTCAGTGAACTCCTCCACGACGGCCATGCCCACGGATGTGGCGTTGCGCCCGGTGAGCAGGGAGGCCCGGGTCGGCGAGCACAACGCGGTGGTGTGGAACTGGGTCAACCGCACGCCTCGCTCGGCGATGCGGGTCATGGCTGGCATCTCGACCAGGCCGCCGAAGCAGTCCCAGGTGGCGATGCCCACGTCGTCCCAGACCACATAGAGCACGTTGGGTGCGTCGGCTGGTGCGGTCGGCGCGGCGTACGGGCCCCAGTCCGGTTCAGAGTCACGGATGTCGAGGGCGATCTTGCCGGTGAACTCAGCTGCCATGCCGGTGGACATTACCCGCCAGGGGTAACACAAAAAAATGCCCACCGCGACCGGTGGGCATTTTCGTGCAGCTGTTGCTACTTGGCCTTCTCGAGAATCTCCACGAGGCGCCAGCGCTTGGTGGCCGACAGCGGACGGGTCTCCATCAGCGTGACGCGGTCGCCGATACCGGCGGTGCCGTCCTCGTCATGCGCCTTCACCTTGGTGGTGGTGCGAATGATCTTGCCGTACTTGGGGTGCTGCACGCGCGACTCAAGTTCGACGACGATCGTCTTCTCCATTTTATCGCTCACCACATAACCGATCACGGTCTTGCGACGGCCGCGCGGCACCTCGGTGAGCGGAGTGTGCCGGGGCCCCTTTTCCTGGGTCGCCTTCGCATCGGATTTCTTCGTCACTGCCATTTATGAATCCTCACTGCCGGGTCCGGTAGCCAGACCCAGCTCACGTTCACGCAGCACCGTGTAGATGCGCGCAATCTCCTGACGAACGGTGCGAAGCCGATGATTGTTGGTCAGCTGACCGGTCGCCGTTTGGAAGCGCAAGTTGAACAGCTCTTGCTTGGACTCACGCAGCTTGGTGACCAACTCGTCGTCAGTCAGTTCGCGCAGTTCACCCGCGCCCACTCCCACTGCCATCAGAAGTGCTCCTCTCGAGTCACGATGCGTGCCTTGATCGGTAACTTGTGGATCGCACGCGTCAGTGCATCGCGAGCGATCTTCTCATCCGGGTAGCTCAGTTCGAAGAGCACCCGTCCGGGCTTGACGTTGGCGACCCACCACTCCGGCGAACCCTTGCCGGAACCCATGCGGGTCTCGGCCGGCTTCTTGGTCAACGGACGGTCCGGGAAGATGTTGATCCAGACCTTGCCGCCACGCTTGATGTGGCGGTTGATGGCGATACGCGCGGACTCGATCTGACGGTTGGTGATGTAGGCGTGCTCCAGAGCCTGGATGCCGTAATCGCCGAATGTCACCGAGGTACCGCCGCTGGCAACACCACGCTGACGCGGATGATGTTGCTTGCGGTGCTTGACCTTACGGGGAATCAACATGATCTAGCTCTCCGATTCCTGCGTCGTGCTCTCGGTCGCTTCGGCGACCGGAGCGGTCTCGATGACCTCAGCCGGTGCGTCATCGCCGCTGGAGGCGGCGCGGCCGGCTTCGGTGCTCGTCGCGGTGGTTCCTGATGCGCCACTGCGACGCGGACGGGTGCCCGAGGTCGGGCGGTCGCGACGCGGGCGGTCGGCGGCCGGAGCCACGGCGGTCAGCTCGCGCTTACCGCCGACGACGTCGCCCTTGTAGATCCAGACCTTGACACCGATGCGACCGAACGTGGTCTTGGCCTCAAATAGCCCGTAGTCGATATCGGCGCGCAGCGTGTGCAGCGGCACCCGACCCTCGCGGTAGAACTCCGATCGGCTCATCTCAGCGCCGCCGAGGCGGCCCGAGCACTGCACCCGGATGCCCTTGACGTTGGGCTGACGCATGGCGGACTGAATGGCCTTGCGCATTGCGCGACGGAAAGCCACGCGGTTGCTCAGCTGCTCGGCCACGCCCTGTGCCACCAGCTGGGCAACCGACTCGGGGTTCTTGACTTCAAGAATGTTCAGCTGCACCTGCTTGCCGGTGAGCTTCTCCAGGTCGGTCCGGATGCGGTCGGCCTCGGTGCCGCGGCGACCGATCACGATGCCCGGACGCGCGGTGTGGATATCCACACGGACTCTGTCGCGAGTCCTTTCGATCTCGACGTCGGCGATACCCGCACGCTCGAGACCCGACGCCAGCAGGCGACGGATCGCCACGTCCTCCTTGACGTACTCGGCGTACTGCTTGTCGGCGTACCACCGGGACTTCCAGTCGGTGGTGATACCGAGCCGGAAACCGTGGGGGTTGATCTTTTGGCCCACTACTGCGAGCCTCCCTTCGCTTCATCCGAAGCTTCTGCAGTCTTCTTAGGCGCCGCTTTCGTGGCTGCGGCCTTAGCGGCCGGAGCCTTCTTGGCAGCTGGGGCCTTCTTGGCGGGGGCTCGCTTGGTCGGGGCCTTCGCCGGAGCGACGCCGGTACCCGCGGCGGCCTTGCTGCCCTGGGCGCGACGCGACCGCGACGACTGGCCGACGCGCTGATCGCGCGGCGGACGGCTCTCCACGATCACGGTGATGTGACTGGTGCGCTTGCGGATCCGGAACGCCCGACCCTGTGCGCGCGGCCGGATGCGCTTAGCGGTGGGGCCCTCGTCGGCATAGACGGTGGCGACCACCAGGCTGCGCGGATCCAGACCACTGTTGTTCTGCGCGTTGGCCGCGGCGCTGGCGATCGCCTTGGCGACCGGTTCGCTGGCCGATTGCGGCGCCCAGCGCAGGATGTCGAGGGCCTCTTCCACCGACTTGCCGCGGACCAGGTTGATCACCCGGCGCGCCTTGCTCGCCGAGATGCCCACGTACTTCGCGACGGCAGAGGCGGAGGGATATTCAGTGACTACGCTCATCGCCGCTTCGCCTTCCGGTCATCCTTGATGTGACCCTTGAACGTCCGCGTAGGCGCGAACTCGCCCAGCTTGTGACCGACCATCGACTCGGTGACGAACACCGGCACGTGCTTGCGACCGTCGTGGACGGCGAAGGTGTGACCGATGAAGTCGGGGATGATGGTCGAACGACGCGACCAGGTCTTGATGACCTGCTTGGTGTTCTTGTCGTTCTGAACGTCGACCTTCTTGAGCAGATGGTCGTCGACGAACGGACCCTTTTTCAGGCTGCGTGGCATGTTGCTTCTCCCGCCTAGCGCTTGTTCTTGCCGGTGCGCCGGCGTCGGACGATGAGCTTGTCGCTCGGCTTATTCCGCTTCCGGGTACGACCCTCGGGCTTGCCCCACGGGCTCACCGGGTGCCGGCCGCCGGAGGTCTTACCCTCGCCACCACCGTGCGGGTGGTCGACCGGGTTCATCACGACACCGCGGACGGTGGGGCGCTTGCCCTTCCACCGCATCCGGCCGGCTTTGCCCCAGTTGATATTGGCCTGTTCGGCGTTACCGACCTCGCCGACGCTGGCGCGGCAGCGCACGTCGACACGGCGGATCTCGCCGGACGGCATACGCAGCGAGGCGTAGGCGCCCTCTTTGCCCAGCAGCTGGATGCTCGCGCCGGCCGAGCGGGCCAGCTTGGCTCCGCCGCCGGGGCGCAACTCGACGGCGTGGATCACGGTGCCGGACGGGATGTTTCGCAGCGGCAGATTGTTACCCGGCTTGATGTCGGCGTTGGGGCCGGACTCCACGACTGCGCCCTGAACAAGACCCTGGGGCGCGATGATGTAGCGCTTCTCGCCGTCGAGGTAGTGCAGCAGCGCGATATTGGCGGTGCGGTTCGGGTCGTACTCGATGTGTGCGACCTTGGCGTTGACGCCGTCCTTGTCGTGGCGCCGGAAGTCGATCATCCGGTAGGCCCGTTTGTGGCCGCCGCCCTTGTGGCGGGTCGTGATTCGGCCGTGCGCGTTGCGACCGCCGGTGCTGTGCAACGGACGGATCAGCGACTTCTCCGGCGTCGAGCGGGTGATCTCGGCGAAATCGGAGACGCTGGCACCGCGGCGACCGGGGGTCGTCGGCTTGTACTTGCGGATTCCCATATCTGTTTCCTAAAGCTTTCCGCCGGCCTAGGCCGGTGCTCCGAAGATGTCGATCGACTTGCTACCAGCAGCCAGGGTGACGATGGCGCGCTTGGTGTCCTTGCGCTTGCCGTAGCCGGACTTGGTGCGCTTGCGCTTGCCTTGCCGGTTGGCGGTGTTCACCGAATCGACCTTGACCGAGAAGATCTTCTCGATAGCGATCTTGATCTGCGTCTTGTTCGAGTCCGGGTGGACGATGAACGTGTAGACGTTGTTCTCGATCAGCCCGTAGGACTTCTCGGAGATCACCGGCGCCAGGATGATGTCGCGGGGGTCAGTCACAGTTGCCATCAGGCTGATACCTCCTCGTTCTTGTCAGCCTCGTTCTTGTCAGCAGCATGACGCGCGATATACGCGTCAAGTGCCTCGACGCTGAACACCACGTCGTCAGCATTGAGCACGTCGTAGGTGTTGAGCTGATCCGGTGCGATCACATGCACGCCAGGCAGATTGCGCGCGCTGAGTGCGCCGACCTCGTCACTGCGGCCGATGACCAGGAGCACCTTGGCATCTTTTCCGGGTGTGCGGCCGGGAACCAATGAGCCCAGGAATGACTTGGCGCTCTTGGTCGACGGGGCCTGCCCGGCGACCAGTTCGGTCACCGCGTGAATGCGCTCATTGCGTGCGCGGTCACTCAGTGCGCCACGCAGTGCTGCGGCGATCATCTTCTTGGGCGTTCGCTGGCTGTAGTCGCGCGGCTTGGGTCCGTGCACGATTCCGCCACCTTTGAACTGCGGTGCGCGCGTGGAACCCTGCCGTGCGCGGCCGGTGCCCTTCTGGCGGTACGGCTTGCGGCCGCCACCGGAGACCTCACCGCGACGCTTGGTCGAGTGGGTGCCCTGCCGGGCGGAGGCCAACTGCGCCGTGACCACCTGATGCATCAGCGCGATATTGGCTTCCACATCGAACAGTTCGGCGGGCAGCTCGACGCTGCCACTCTTCTTGCCGTCCGGGGTGTGGACGTCGATCGTGAGAGCCATTACCTACCACCTCGTTTGACGGCAGTGCGAACCATCACCAGGCCGCCGTTGCGACCGGGGATTGCACCTTTGATCAGCAACACGCCGTTGGCCGCATCGACCTTGTGCACCACCAGGTTCTGCGTGGTGATGCGGTCGCTGCCCATCCGGCCTGACATCCGGGTGCCCTTGAACACGCGGCCCGGCGTCGAGCAGCCGCCGATCGAGCCCGGCCGGCGGTGCACCGCCTGGGCGCCGTGGGACGCGCCCTGGCCCTTGAATCCGTGCCGCTTCATGGTGCCGGCGAAGCCCTTGCCCTTGGAGGTTCCGGTGACGTCGACGTAGTTGCCGTCGGCGAAGATCTCCGCCGTCAACTCCTGGCCGACCTCGTACTCGGACGCCGCGGCCTCGTCATCAAGGCGCAACTCGGCAAGATGCCGGCGCGGGTTGACCCCGGCAGCAGTGAACTGCCCGGTGACCGGCTTATTGACCTTGCGCGGGCTGATCTCGCCGTAGGCGAGTTGAACAGCGCTGTAGCCGTCGCGTTCCGGGGTTCGGATGCGGGTGACCACGTTGGGTCCGGCCTTGACCACCGTGACCGGAACGACGCGGTTGTTCTCGTCGAAGACCTGGGTCATGCCGAGCTTGGTGCCCAGGATTCCCTTGCGTGCGTGAGCCATGTTTTCGCAGACCCCTACTGAATATTCACATCGACGCTGGCCGGCAGGTCGATGCGCATTAGCGCGTCAACCGTCTTCGGCGTCGGGTCGAGGATGTCGATGAGCCGCTTGTGGGTACGCATCTCGAAATGCTCCCGCGAGTCCTTGTACTTGTGCGGGGACCGGATGACGCAGTACACGTTTCGTTCAGTTGGCAGCGGCACTGGTCCGACCACGCTGGCACCGGTACGGGTGACCGTTTCCACGATCTTGCGCGCCGAGGCGTCAATAGCCTCGTGGTCATAGGCCTTGAGCCTGATGCGGATCTTTTGTCCCGCCACGCTTCTCCTACCTTCACTACGTGCTTGTGCTCGCGCCGTGGTTACGGGCGCTAGCTCTCGCCGCCGCTGTTTACCTGTCCTGGTTCACCGGACCCCCGCGCTCGGGTGCAACACCCGCGCGCAGCCTCGACAGCGCGACGAAACCGTCTCGCTCCGAAGTGGGGACCGGACGCGCCAGTGCTGGCGCTGGTCGTTCACCTTGGGCGGCACGATCCCTGGGGATGCGAATCCGGCTCAAGGCAACCCGCCCAGTATGCCCCAGAACGAGGTCTGCTCCAAATCAACGGATAAGCCCGCCTGCGGGGCTTACGGTGCCTGCACCGGAATAAGGAGTCGCTATGTACAGAGTCATCCAATGGGCCACCGGTGGCGTCGGTAAGGCCGCCATCCAGGGCGTGCTGCGCCACCCGGATCTCGAGCTGGTCGGCTGCTGGGTGCACAGCGCTGACAAAAGTGGCCGCGACGTCGGCGAATTGGCCGGTGAGGACCCGATCGGCGTGCTCGCGACCAACGATATCGACGAACTGCTGGCGCTCGACGCCGACTGCGTCATGTACTCGCCGCTGTTGCCCGACGATCAGGTCGTGATGCGCATCCTGCGATCGGGAAAGAACGTGGTCACCCCGGTCGGCTGGGTCTATCCGGACCGGCAGAGCCGGGCTGTTGCGGCCATCGAGGAGGCCTGCCTGGCCGGAAACGTCACCCTGCACGGGTCCGGCATCCACCCGGGCGGCATCACCGAACGCTTCCCGCTGATGATCTCGTCGCTGTCGTCGGCGATCACCCATGTGCGCGCCGAGGAGTTCTCCGACCTGCGCACCTACAACGCCCCGATGGTGGTGCGCGAGGTGATGGGCTTCGGCCTTACCCCGGAGCAGGCGATGAGCGGACCCATGGCGGTGCTGCTGGAGGCCGGGTTCAAACAATCCGTCCGGATGGTGACCGATCAACTCGGTTTCGACGCCGAGCCCCGCATCCGCTCCACCCAGGAGGTCGCGGTCGCCGTCACCGGCACCGATGAGTTGATCGTGCCGATGGAAGCCGGCACGGTGGCAGCGCGACGGTTCCGCTGGGAGGCGATCGTCGACGATCGGCCGGTGGTCACCGCGGCGGTCAACTGGCTGATGTGTGAGGTGGAGTTGGATCCGCCGTGGACGCTCGGCGAACAGGGTGAGCGCTTCGAGGTGGAGATCACCGGAGATCCGACCGTGTCGCTGACTTTCAAGGGCCTGCAGCCGGAGACCGTGGCCGAGGGCCTAATCCGCAATCCCGGCGTGGTGTCGACCGCCAACCACTGCGTCAGCGCGATCCCCTACGTCTGTGTTGCCGACGCCGGCATCAAGACTTATCTGGATCTGCCGCTGATCGCCGGGCGCGCCGCACCGGATCTGGCGGTCGGCCGCACCACCGGTTAGCCCAGTGACGCCCAGAACCCGCACTGATGGCGGGCGCCGAAGTCGGTGGTGACGGTCAGGCCACCGGTCTGCAACGAAAGCCATTGCGGCTCTTCGGGATTCAACTGAGGCCAGTCGGCTTGACCGGGCGCATCGGGAGCGCCTGTTGTCACGAACCTGCTCCAGTAGGCGATCATCTGATCCGACAGCACCTGCTGCGCCGGGTTCAGGGCCGGGGCGCCGCCCATGTCGAACAGATAGCGCAACTCCAGGGCGTGGCCGGCGCCAATCGCGAACGGCACCGTGCGCATGGGTTCGGGTGCGGGGGCGCGGAAGTCATTGAACTCATAGGCGTAGACCGGTGCACGACGCGCCAAACCGGTTGCCATGGTCTCGACCGGGCAGGCGAAAACGCCGTCGGTCACCGTGGCGGCGTACGCCAGGCCGACACTGCCGTCGTACTTCGACAGCGGGTAGCGCGCGGCGATGGTGGATGCCTGTGCACCGAAGGTGTCCTCCAGTAGCGTCCGGTACGGCGCAAGACGATGGTTGCGCAGATAGCTCAACGCCACGAACAGGGTGAACTCGTCGGCGGTCGTTCCGATCAGCATCGGCACCCGAATGGTGCGACTCTGAGTGGCCGCCGTCGCCGGCGCGACCGGCAGTCGCTCGGTCCCGGTGACCGGTCCGGTGAGAATGTTGGTGCCGATCCTGACGTACGGGGGCCCGTCCTGCAGTCGGTCGACGGGCAGGCTGCGCAGGCACGCCTGAGCCGAAGCCGTTTCACGGCAACCTTTTTCGGCCGCATAGTCGATGCTGATGCGCTCCGCGGCGGGCAGCGGAGCCTGGGCCTGACACGGGCCGCTCTGCATGATGGCCGCCCGGAAGAGCCCGTCCGATTCCGGCGCGACCAGGTGGTCGCATACCGAGATGGCGCCCGCGGACTCCCCCGCGATGGTGACCTTGGCCGGGTCGCCACCGAAGCCGGCGATGTTGTCGCGCACCCACCGCAGCGCTGCCTGCTGGTCGGCGAGCCCGTAGTTGCCGGGTTCCGGGCCGGCCTTATCGGCCAGCGCGGGATGCGCGAGAAAGCCCAACGCCCCCAGCCGGTAGTTGACGGTGACGACGACGATGTCGCCGCGGGTGGCGAGCCACTGGGCGTTGTAAATGTCGGAACTGCCGTTGAGGAAGCCACCCCCGTGAATCCAGACCATGACCGGCCGGGGTGGCGCACGTGTCGCACCTGTGGGCGTCCACACCGTCAGGTTCAGGCAGTCCTCACTGGTAGCGAGTCCGTAGTCAGGGTCGGCCCGGATGTCCTGGATGCACCGCAGGCCCGGCTTGGTGGCGTCGCGCACGGACTTCCACGGCACCGGCGCCACCGGCGGCTGCCACCGCAATGGACCGACCGGGGCGGCCGCATAGGGAACGCCCTGGAAGATCCGCACCCCCGGCCCTGAACTACCGCGCACCACGCCATCGGCCGTTCGGACCACCAGGGGATCGCCGGGTGCCGCGCGGTCACACCCGGCAAGCAGCACCACCGAAAGCAGTACGGCCGCACACCGGATTGCGGCGCGAACAGAACCGGACGGCACGCTCATCAACCTACGCGGAACCCGGCGCGACGAAATTGCCCTAATGGGTTTGCATCGGCCGGATCGTCCACCACACTGTGAAGCTGACACCCGTCAAGTTCAGCCCAGGAGATGTTGATGAGCGCACCGACCCACCACCGGATCACCGACCCCGCGGGACGGGTACTGGCCGATCCACAGGCCTACACCGATGAGAAGACGCTGCACGAGGCGCTGGCTCACTTGCGGAAAGAGGCGCCCGTGTCCTGGGTGGACGTGGGCGACTACCGGCCGTTCTGGGCGATTACCAAGCACGCCGACATCATGGATATCGAGCGGCAGAACGATCTGTTCACAAACTTCCCGCGCCCCCTGCTGACCATCGCCGAGGCTGATGACGCGCTGCTTCGGGATATCGAGGCCGGCACCGGCCTGCGCACGCTGATCCACATGGACGATCCGCACCACCGCGATATTCGCAAGGTCGGCGCGGACTGGTTCCGGCCAAAAGTGTTGAAGGCCTTGAAGACCCGCTGCGACGAACTGGCCAAGATCTACGTCGACAAGATGGTGGAGATGGGTCCGGAACTCGACTTCGCCCAAGACATCGCCGTCAACTACCCGCTATACATCATTCTGACGATGCTGGGTCTGCCTGACTCCGATTTCCCCCGGATGCTCAAGCTGACCCAAGAGATGTTCGGCGGCAACGACGAGGAGTTGCAGCGCGGCGGCGGCGTCGACGACATGCTGGCCGTTCTCCTGGATTTCTTCAACTACTTCTCGGCGCTGACCGCCTCGCGCCGGGAGCACCCCACCGAGGACCTCTCCTCGGCGATCGCCAACGCGAAGATCAACGGCGAACCGATGTCGGATATGGACACACTTTCGTACTACGTGATCGTGGCCAGCGCGGGGCACGACACCACCAGCGCCGGAATCGCCGGCGGATTACTCGAATTGCTGCGCAATCCCGGCGAACTGGCCCGATTGCAGAAGGATCCGAGCCTGATGGGCACCGCGGTCGAGGAGATGATCCGCTGCATCGTGCCGGTCAAGGAGTTCATGCGCACCGCCCAGGCTGACACCGAGGTCCGAGGGGTGAAGATCGCCAAGGGCGAGTCGTTACTGCTGAGCTATGTCTCGGCCAACCGCGACGAGGACGTCTTCACAGATCCGATGCGCTTCGACGTCGGCCGCGATCCCAACAAACACCTGTCCTTCGGCTACGGCGTGCACTTCTGCCTCGGCGCCGCACTGGCCCGGATGGAGATCAACAGCTTCTTCACCGAGCTGATACCGCGGATCTCCTCCATCGAATTGGCCAGTGAACCCGAATTGAGCGCCACCACGTTCGTCGGCGGCCTCAAGCACCTGCCGATCCGGGTCACCCTGAAGGACTAGCCGCGAGCGTGCGTGTCGGTACGCAGACACGCCGTTAGGAGCGCGCAGTTTGCGCACCCTCGCGCGAGGTTCGCAGGCCGCTAGAAGAACTCCGCCGCGCTGAAGTACTAGCGCACGAACTCCTTCGCGCGGTGGGCGATCATCGCAATGGTCTCGTGCGGGCCGCGGCTGGGGATGCGCGGCAGCACCGAGCCGTCGATGACCCATAGGCCGTCCACGCCACGCACCCGGCAGTGCGGATCGACGACGGCGTGGTCGTCACCGTCGGCGCCCATCGGCGCGGTACCGCAGAGGTGTTGGCTGGTGGACCAGGCGGGTGCACCCAATTCGGTTGTCGCGCGGACGATTTCACCGACAAGGTCGCAACCGCGCCGCAGGGCCGCGAGGTCGGTGGGTTCGCTGTCGTAGCGGTGGGAGATGCGCGGCGGCACCATCGGATCGGATGACACAGGCGAGATGCGGCCGTGCGCCGTCGGCCGCATCAAAGCCACTCCGATGGCCGGACTGCCCCCGAATCCGGTCGTATAGGGCCGGATCTCGAGGTCGTCGGTGACGAGTACGGCCTCGAGAACCGGATGGCCGACGGTGCCCGCCCGACTGGTCGGAATGACCCATTCCGGATGGTCCCAGCAGCGAGCGCCTACAGGAAGATCCGCGACGACTTCGATGCCCGCTGCCCCGCCCGCAACTCCCGGGCTGGCCCCAACCCAGACAGCATGAGCAGGTGCGCGGAGGCGATCGCCCCGGCGCAGAGAACCACCCGGTCGGCATCAAGTACCACCGGTCCCTGCGCCCCGACGGCGTCGACGCCCGTCACTCGGCCCGCATCCATCCGGATGCGGGTGACCGTGACGCCGGTCAGCAGCGTGAGGTTGGGTCGCGATAGTGCGGGTGCAAGGAATGCCGTACCTGGACCGTTGCGGACGCGTGCGGTGATGTTCAGCGGAACCGCGGCCAGGCCGGTGCCGTCAGTGGCGAGTTCGGGCAGCCACCGGTAGCCCGCGTCGTGCGCACACGCCAGGAATTCCTGAGTGCCGATGCTGAATTCGGCTGCCACGGTAATGCCGATTCGCTGCTCGACGGCGTCATAGTGCTCGGCGGCCTCGGTCCAGGACCAGCCGGGCAGCGAGTCAAAGTCGCGGGGCAGTGCCCGGCAGAAGTAGCCGCCATTGATCGCCCCCGATCCGCCGACGCACGCACCGCGGACGATGTCGGCGACGCGTGTCGGGTGATCAGTCAGGGTGGTGGAAAAGCTGCGGACCACCGGACTGCCCGGTCCGATCGGCAGGACAGTTGCGTCGGCGGTGAGGTCCCGCACCGCCGGATCGTCGAATCCGGGACCGGCTTCGAGCACCGTCACATGACAGCTCGGATCGACTGAGAGCCGTTCGGCCAGAACCGATCCGGCGCTGCCGGCGCCGATAATCAGCACGTCAGTCACATCAGCATCCCGTCCGACCCGGGCCTCCACCGCTGCACTCGCGCGACGCAGTCGGTGACCATGTCGGCAAGGATGGTTTCCCCCGCCGTCGCGGTCGCCGTCGTCGGATCACCCAGCACACCGGAGGCGCTCACCGCGGCGACGCCGCCGTCGCGCAGTCGGGGCAGGAGCTCGGCCAGCGGCTCGGTATTCCCGGGCGCCGCGTCCTCGGTGCGGACCAGCTCGGGTGAAAGATGCAGCAGCACTGAGGTTTCCATATGACCCGCATGGGCATCCGCCCCCGCGACCGAGCAGCTGCACCATCCCGCATCGCGCCCTTCGGCGCGCAGCAATCGGACTGCGGCCCGCAGCGCGTCCAGATTACCGCCGTGTCCGTTGACGAACACCAACCGCTCTGCCCAGTCACTCGCTGATCGGCCGTACTCGATGAGTACCGCCGTCAGAGCTTCAGTGCCGATGGAGATGGTTCCGGGAAATCCCTGGTGTTCACCGGAGGCGCCGTAGGGAATTGCCGGTGCCACAAGGCTTTCGGCGGGCACTTGCCGGGCGAGAGCGCCGGCGACGGCGGCGGCGATCCGGGTATCGGTGTCCAGCGGTAGGTGCGGCCCATGCTGCTCGGTCGAACCAACGGGAACAATAAGCAACGGCATGATCCCGTCCAGGTGTTTCGACGTCAAGCCACCCAACTGCCGCCGCTCACCCATGTTCCGATGCTATGCCTTAGAAAAATCCCTGAGCTTTGTTGCTGTAGGAGACCAGCAGATTCTTGGTCTGCTGGTAGTGGTCCAGCATCATCTTGTGATTCTCCCGGCCGATCCCGGATTGCTTGTAGCCGCCGAAGGCCGCGTGCGCGGGGTACATGTGATAGCAGTTGGTCCACACCCGGCCGGCCTTGATGTCGCGGCCCGCGCGGTAGGCAACGTTTCCGTTGCGGCTCCACACTCCGGCACCGAGGCCGTAGAGGGTGTCGTTGGCGATGCTGATCGCGTCGTCATAGTCCGTGAACGACGTCACCGACACCACCGGGCCGAAGATCTCCTCCTGGAAGATCCGCATCGAGTTGTCGCCGGCGAAGATCGTGGGCTGTACGTAGTAGCCGCCGGACAGGTTGCCGCCCAGATCGGCTCGCTCACCGCCGGTGATCACGCGGGCGCCTTCACTCCTACCGATCTCGATGTAGGACAGAATCTTCTCCAACTGATCGTTGGAGGCCTGCGCACCCACCATTGTCTCGGTGTCCAGCGGATCGCCCTGCCGCACCGCCTTGGTGCGGATCGCGGCCATCGCCAGGAATTCGTCGTAGATATCGGACTGGATCAGCGACCGGGACGGACAGGTGCACACCTCACCCTGGTTGAGGGCGAACATGGTGAAGCCCTCCAGCGCCTTGTCCTGGAAGTCGTCGTTCGCGGCGAGCACATCGGAGAAGAAGATATTGGGGCTCTTGCCGCCCAACTCCAGGGTGACCGGGATCAGGTTCTGGCTGGCGTACTGCATGATCAGCCGGCCGGTGGTGGTCTCACCCGTGAAGGCGATCTTGGCGATGCGGTTACTGGAGGCCAATGGCTTGCCGGCTTCCACCCCGAATCCATTAACCACGTTGATCACACCGTCAGGCAGAAGATCAGCGATCAGGGTGAGCAGATACATGATCGAGGCCGGCGTCTGCTCGGCCGGCTTGAGGATGACGGCGTTGCCCGCGGCCAGTGCCGGCGCCAACTTCCATACCGCCATCAGGATCGGAAAGTTCCACGGGATGATCTGACCCACCACCCCGAGTGGTTCATGGAAGTGATAGGCCACGGTGTCATCGTCGATCTGGCTCAGCGAGCCCTCCTGGGCGCGGATCGCACCCGCGAAATACCGGAAGTGGTCCACTGCCAAGGGGATATCGGCGTTGAGTGTCTCGCGAATCGGCTTGCCGTTATCCCACGCCTCGGCAAGTGCGATCTTTTCCAGATTCTCCTCAATGCGGTCGGCGATCTTGTTGAGGATCACCGACCGGACGGCCACCGAGGTTTTGCCCCAGGCCGGGGCGGCGGCGTGCGCGGCATCCAACGCCAACTCGATGTCGGCCGCCGTCGACCGGGCCACCTCACAGAACGTCTGTCCGTTCACCGGGGAGGGCACCTCGAAATACTGGCCCTCGACCGGTGCGACCCATTGGCCGCCGATGAAATTGTCGTATCGGCTCTGGAAGGACATCAGCGAACCGGCGGATCCCGGGGGTGCGTAAACGGCCATCAGGTTCTCCTTGGACTTCGGTGTTCTCCTTGGACTTTCGACCCGGCGTGTGGCCCGACGATAACCCAAATTCCACGGGCCTGCGCCGGTAAGGCCGTTTCCTGGGACGTTCCCAGGACGTTCCTAGGACGCGCCCAGACCGCGGGTGAATCCGGGTTGCATCAGAATGTCATCGGGTGTCAGTTCGTGTACCGAGGACTTGCCCAGGCCTCGTAGCGCGGAATCGATTCCGCCGCTGAGAATGTCGAGGACGTTCTCCACACCGGCCTGACCGCTGGCCGCCAAACCCCACAGGTACGCCCGTCCGATCATCACCGCGCGGGCACCCAGTGCGAGTGCCTTGACCACATCGCTGCCACGGCGGATCCCGCCGTCGAGCAGTACCTCCACCTGGTCACCGACGGCGGCGGCGATCGCGGGCAGCGCACGGATGGTGGCCGGTGTGCCGTCCAGGTTGTTGCCGCCGTGGTTGGACACCGAGATGGCCGAAACCCCGGCGTCCACAGCACGTTTCGCATCATCGACGCGCATCACGCCTTTGAGCATGAATGGCCCACCCCAGAATTCGCGCAACCACTCGATGTCCTCCCAGGTTGGCGGCGGAGTACCCATCCACTCGCCGTAAGCGGCGAAGAACGGCGGGCCGGCCTCCCCGCGGCTGCCCTGGTTCGGCGCGGTCAAACCCGGCGGCCGAAGCGTCTTGGCCCACTCCAGGAACCATGAGGGCCGCACGATGCCCTGCGGGGACATCTTGATCGCGGTGAGCATGTCCATCTTTTCCGGGATCTTCGGGCTGCCCCAGTCCCGACCGTTGGAGAAACTCCAGTCCGTGGTTGCGATCAGGCCGACGGCCCCGGCGGCCCGGGCCCGTTCGGCACGTTCGGCGATCGCGTCGCGGCCGCCGAGCCAGTAGATCTGGAAGAAGGTCTTGGGATTGACTGCGACGACCTCTTCGATGGGCTTGCTCGCAAACGACGACAACCCCATCGCCGTTCCCCGCGCGGCTGCTGCGCGTGCGACGGCCACCTCACCATCGGGGTGCACCGCCTGCACGCCCGTCGGAGAGATCACCACCGGCAGTGAAATGTCCTGGCCCATGACGGTTGTCGAGAGGTCCCGTTTCTCGGTGGCCCCGATGACGTGCGGCGCGAAGCCGAGTTCGGCGTACGCCTCCACGTTGTCGGAGTAGGTCAGGCCCTTCTCGCTGCCTGCCAGCAACGCTGAATAGACCGCCTTGGGCAGACGCTTCTTGGCGCGCTCCTGGGCGGTCGCGACGGTCTCGAACCAGATGTCTTTTGCCATGGTGTTACACGGGGCTTTCGTTGCAGGGTTTGGAAGGTGGCCGGCTCAGGGTCAGCAAGACCGGCTTGCCGCGGGAGTGATCGTCGCGGGGGCGAGGCTTGTCGCGTGCGCCGGCCAGCGCCGGTGCGCCGTACCCCTCGACGCACTCCGGGTCCGGGCCGTCCAGTGGCAACCCGGTGAAGAACTTCGCCGCCATGCACCCACCCCGGCAGGCGTCGTAGTGCCCGCAACTGCCACAGGCTCCGGCTGACTGCGGCTCGCGCAGTTCGGTGAACAACGCGGAGTTCTTCCAGACGTCATCGAATCCCCTGGGCTTCCCGAAACCATTGTCCGACACAATGTTTCCGGCCAGGAAGCGGTCGTGGATGGCGAACGGGCACGCGTACACATCGCCGATGGGGTCGATGAGGCACACCACCCGGCCGGCGCCACACATGTTGAGCCCGGCCAACGCACCGGGCTCGCCGAGGCCGGACAGGTGGAAGAAGGAGTCGCCGGTCAACACCCGATCGCCCTTGGCCACCAACCAGTTGTACAGCTCTACCTGTTGCTCGCTGGTCGGGTGCAGTTCGTCCCACACATCGGCGCCGCGGCCCGACGGACGAAGGCGGGTAATGCGCAACGTGGCGCCGTAGCGGTCGGCCAAGGCCTTGAAGTCATCGAGTTGGCTGACGTTATGGCGGGTGACGACGACGGAGATTTTGGCGTCCGCGAAGCCCGCGGCGGCGAGGTTCTCCAGCGCGCGGATCGCCATGTCGAACGATCCGACTCCGCGCACCGCGTCGTTGACCTCCGCGGTCGCACCGTCCAGCGAGATCTGCACGTCCACGTAGTCACTGGCCGCCAGCCGTTCGGCAACCTCGCCGGTGATACGAACTCCGTTGGTGGAGAACTTCACTCCGACGTGATGCGCGGTGGCGTAGTCGACGAGTTCCCAGAAATCCGGCCGCACGGTCGGCTCGCCGCCGCCGATGTTGACGTAGAACACCTGCATCCGCTCAAGTTCGTCGATGATGGCCTTGCACTGCGCCGTCGACAGTTCGCGGGGGTCGCGTTTGCCGGACGAGGACAGACAATGCACGCAGGCCAGGTTGCAGGCGTAGGTGAGTTCCCAGGTGAGGCAGATCGGCGCGTCGAGACCACGCTCGAACTGCTCGATCAGCCGAGGAACAGGCGCAACGGATGTCAAGGGGATTCCTTACTTATCAACATATTTGACGCCACCAGCACGCTCAGTGCGTGCAGATACGGAGCCTCGAGATCGCGGTCAACACCGGCGGCCGCCAAGGCCGACGCAACGTCTGGGTGGTCGTCGAGCGACTCGATGACAGCCAAGATGGTTCGATTCTTGAGGAACGACAACTTGCGCGTCCCGAAGTGGTAGAGCAGCGCCCCGAACGACTCGGGACGCACGGCCACCTGGGGGTGCAGCCGCCAGCTCAGCGCGGAATCGAAGGACGGCGGGCTCGCGGGGTCGTCGCCCACGGCGTGGGCGGGCACGGTCAGTAGACCCCGCACATCCCGTCAATGGAGACCTCTTCAACCAAGGCCTCGGTCACCAGTTCGGCACCCGCGGTGCCTTGGATCTGGTCCTGAGTCGGCTCCATATCGCTATCCCTTTCGCACGTTTCTCGACATTGGCGTTCGATAAAAGAGAGAATATGGCATCAGGTGCCGAATAGGAAAGGGTTTGGGCAATGTCAGGACGCCCGGTCGGCCGTCGCCGGTCCACCACACCGGACCACATCGCCGACATCGCCCTGGACCTGTTCAGTACCTACGGATTCAGCCAGGTCAGCGTGGACGAGGTCGCACTGGCATCAGGAATCGCCCGGCGAACGCTGTTCCGGTACTACTCCACCAAGAACGCAATCCCCTGGGGCGACTTCGACTCGCATCTGCGGGAGTTCGCCGCGGTACTCGACGATGCCGACCCGACCGCGCCGATCGGGACGGCACTGCGTACGGCACTGCTGGATTTCAACACCATCGACGACGCCACCGCCGCCCGGCACCGCCTACGAATGCAGGTGATTCTGCAGACCGCGGAACTTCAGGCCTACTCGATGACGATGTATGCCGGTTGGCGCGCGGTGGTTGCCGACTTCGTGGCGCGACGCACCGGGGCCCGACCGCAGGACCTGGTACCGCAGACCATTGCCTGGCTCTTGCTCGGAGTGGCGCTGTCGGCATACGAATTCTGGCTGTCCCACGAGGACGTCGCACTGCAGGACGCCCTGGGCCAGTCCTTCGATGCCGTCGCCGCCGGGCTGCCCTAGATCGGAACTCAGCCCAGCACGTCGTCGATCGGGGCGCCGGCGGCGATCTTGGACCGCGCCTTCATGACCTTACCGGGCATACCGCCGCCCACTACCCCGGCCAGCACGCCGTCACGTTCGTAGTACGCCAGGAACTTTCGGCCGTCGTCAGAGACGAGATGCACGGTGTCGTCCGCCTCTGGCTCGCCGAGGCATTGAATCTTCACGTCGTACTGGTCGCTCCAGAAGTACGGCACCACAACGGCTTCCGAAGCTTCCAAGCCGAGCAGAGTTGGTACCAGGACACGGGCCTGCTCGGCGACATTGCTCCAATGCTCAACCCGCACCTGATGCCCGGTGGCGTCGCGCCATGAGGCGACATCGCCCAGTGCCCACACGTGCGGGGCACTGGTTCGACCCACCTCATCGCAGAGCACACCCCTATCGGTGTCGGCGAGGTCCACTCCGCTGCCCGCCAGCCAGTCGGTAGCCGGTCGGCTCCCGATGCCGACGACCACCAGGTCGGCATCCAGTACGGTGCCGTCGCTTAACTCCACTGCGCTCACATGCCCGTTATCATCGCGGACGCCGGCCACCCCCGTGCCGGTGCGCACGTCAACTCCTTCTCCGCGGTGCAACCGGGCAACCAACTGGCCCACCTGCTCGCCGAGCACCGACGCCAGGGGCGCCGGTTGTGGCTCGACGAGGACGACGTCGACACCCAGCTTGCGCAAGCTCGCGGCGGTCTCACAACCGATGAACCCGGCACCGATGATGACCGCTCGCCGCGCGGTGGTGGCGTGTTCCCGCAAAGCCAGGGCATCGTCGAGCGACCGCAGCACCCAGATGCCGGCCAGGTCAGGCATCGAGGGAATGCGCTTGGGGACCAGTCCGGTGGCGATGACGAGTTCGTCGTAGCTCAGTGCGGTCCCGTCCGCGAGGGTGACTGTCTTGGCAGCGGTGTCCACTGACTGGGCCGCGCTGCCCAGTCGCAGGGTGATGTCGTTGTCGGCGTAGAACTCCGGCGGTTTGAGCGCCACATCCTCATGGCTCCTGTGGTGATCCTGCAAGACATCCTTGGACAGCGGCGGCCGGTCATAGGGCAGGTGCACTTCGTCGCTGACGATCACGACCGGACCGTCGTACTCCGACTTACGCAACTGCTCGGCGGTCCGGGCCGCAGCCAGACCGCCTCCGATGATCACGATGCCGTTGTTGCCCACAGCGTGTTTGTACACCACGAGTAACCAGCGCAAAACGACCAGGGCAGGCATAATCGGCGGATTCGCCTAACCAGGAGGCTCCCATGACAGCCCCGCCGATCACCATGCTGGAACAGATGCTGCGCCGACGGCCGCTGATCAACGCACCCGTCGCACACGGCGCCTCGCAGAACCTCAAACGCTCCATCGGCACATTCCAGCTGGCGATGTTCGGCATCGGCTCCACGGTCGGAACGGGCATTTTCTTCGTATTGTCCGAAGCGGTGCCGCAGGCCGGGCCGGGCGTGATCGTCTCGTTCATCATCGCCGGCATCGCGGCCGGGTTGGCGGCGATCTGTTACGCCGAACTGGCCTCGGCGGTGCCGGTGTCGGGGTCGACGTACTCCTACGCCTACACCACGCTCGGCGAAGTCGTGGCGATGGGTGTGGCGGCCTGCCTGCTTCTCGAGTACGTGGTCTCCACCGCGGCGGTCTCCGTCGGCTGGAGCCAATATGTCAATAAACTTCTGGATAACTTCCTTGGATACTCTCTACCGCAGGCTCTTTCGGCGGCACCATGGGATTCCACGCCAGGTGTTTTCAACGTTCCCGCGGCTATTCTCGTGGCCCTGTGCGCGCTCCTGCTGGTCCGCGGGGCCAGCGAGTCGGCCGCGGTCAACACCGTCATGGTGATCATCAAACTCGGCGTTCTGGTGATGTTCGCCGTGATCGCGTTCTCGGCATTCAGTGCCGACCGGTTCGCGAACTTCGCGCCCTTCGGCGTGGCTGGAATCGGGTCGGCAGCGGGCACGATCTTTTTCTCCTATATCGGCCTTGATGCTGTGTCGACAGCCGGCGACGAGGTCAAGGATCCGCAGCGGACCATGCCGCGGGCGCTCATCGCCGCTCTGCTCACCGTCACCGCGGTGTACATCCTGGTCACCTTTGCCGCACTCGGCGCCCAGAACTGGAACGAGTTCGAAGGCCAGAAAGCCGGTCTGGCAACCATTCTCGATAATGTCACCGGAACCAACTACTGGGGAACGGTCCTGGCCGTGGGCGCGGTCATCTCGATCTTCTCGGTGACCCTGGTGACGCTGTACGGCTCGACCCGGATCCTGTTCGCAATCGGCCGCGACGGCCTGCTGCCGTCGATGTTCGCCAAGGTCAACCCCCGAAGCATGACCCCGGTCAACAACACCGTGATCGTCGCTACCGTGGTCGGCTTGCTGGCGGGCCTGGTCCCACTGGACAACCTTGCCGACATGGTGTCGATCGGCACCCTGGTGGCATTCATCACCGTCTCGGTGGCGGTCATCATCCTGCGACGCCGCGAACCTGACCTGCCGCGCGGATTCAAGGTTCCCGGCTACCCGGTCACCCCGGTGCTGTCGGTCCTGGCGTGCCTGTACATCCTGGCCAGCCTGCACTGGTACACCTGGCTGGCCTTCGCGGCCTGGGTTGCGGTGGTGCTGGCGTTTTACTTTCTCTGGGGACGTCACCACAGTGCGCTCAACGGCCACACGCCGGTGGTGGCCGACCCGATGCAGGAGGCGCCGTGACGGTGGTCGTCGGTTACCTGGCCGGCAAGAGTGGCGCCGCATCACTGAACCTGGCGGTGGGTGCGGCGCGAACGTTGGGCACCTCGCTGACCGTGACGACCATCGTGCCCAAACCGTGGACCACGCCATCGCCGGCGCGGGTCGACGCGGAGTACGCGGTGTGGGCGGATCAACTGGCGGCGGACTCGGCGAGGGAGGCCGGTCGCTACCTGGACGCGCTGCCACACCCAATCGATGTGCGCTACCACAGCCACTCCCACCGATCAGTGTCCGGTGGCCTCGTCGAGGTGGTCACCGAACTCAATGCCGAGGTGCTGGTTCTGGGGTCCTCAGCCAACGGTCAACTCGGGCAGGTCGTGGTCGGGTCCACCGCCGACCGGTTGCTGCACTCATCCCCGGTTGCGGTGGCCATCGCCCCGCGCGGCTATCGGGAACCACGCGACGGCGTGCTAACACGGATCACCTGCGGCTACCCCGGGACGCCGGAGTCGGTGGACGTGGTGCGGCGGACGTACGCGTTGGCGAAACAGCTGCACGTGCCGTTGCGGGTGATCTCCTTCGCGGTTCGCGGCCGCACCATGTATCCGCCCGAGGTCGGCCTGCACGCCGAGGATTCGATCCTGGCGGTCTGGGAGCAGCAGGCCGACGCGATGCTGACTGCGCTGCGCACCGGCGGCGTCGTGGGAGAGGACGTCGAATTGGCCGTGGTGAGCGGCAACGGCTGGGATCAGGCCCTCGACGACGCCGAGTGGCACGACGGCGAGGTGCTGGCGTTGGGAACCGCACCGCGCGGGGACATAGCACGGGTGTTCCTCGGATCGCGGGGCGCAAAGATCATGCGGCACAGCCCGGTTCCGGTTCTCGTGCTACCCGGCTAGTACTTCATCACGCCCAGAAGTTCATCACGCCCAGTACTTCATAACGCTCAATACTTCATAACTCCACGGTCCACGGAGATCTGCGAGCCCGACAATACGGACGAGTTGTCCCCGGCAAGCCAGACCACCACCTCGGCGGCTTCCTCGGCCGTCATGAAGTCATTCCGCTTGGCCCTCGATCCCTTTGTCGGTGGCTGATACGGCATCGGGGCGAAACTGTTGAGGTAACTCGGGTGCGCGCCGAGGATCTGCATCATCGCGTCGTTCTCGATCATCGGCGTGGCGATCGAGTACGGGTGGATGGAGTTGACCCGAATGCTGTACTCCCCCAACTCCAGTGCGAGAGTGTTGGTCAACGAGGTGAGTCCGTGCTTGGAGGCCGCGTAGTGACCGTTTCCTGGCGTGGCCTTCACTCCGCCGGAGGAACTGACGATGATGATCGAGCCGCCGTTGCCCGCCTCGATCATCGCCGGGATGACCGCCCGAAGGGTGCGCCAGGTGCCGGTGAGGTTGGTGTCGATGACGGCGTTCCACTGTTCGTCGGTGAGCTCCCAGAGTCGGCCCCAGCTCAGCACTCCGGCGTTGGCAACCAGAACGTCGAGCCGGCCGAACTGCTCGATGCCGTCGACAACCAGCGCTCGCACCGCGGCGTCGTCGCGGATGTCGACCTCCCGCGCCAACGCCTTGCGGCCCTCGGACTCAATGAGTCGCACGGTCTCGGCCAGATCTTCCGGTGTCGATGCGACATAGGGAATCGTGTCGGAGACCGGCGCGCAGATATCGCTGACGATGACATCGGCACCCTCACGGGCCAGTCGCACCGCGTAGGCGCGGCCCTGACCGCGCGCGGCTCCGGTGACGAATGCGACTCGTCCATCCAGATCGGCCATCAACAGTCCTCTCGTCAAGCCCCGGGTCAGGCTAGCAAGAAAACTGGAACGTGTTTCAGTGCGCCGGCGACGATCGGATAGCCGGCACGCTCAGAACGGCATCCCCAGCATCCGGGTGATGCTCGGTGGCGGAAAGAGCGTGCCGAGGATGACGCCCGCCACTCCAATCGCAACGGCGCCGCCCACGACTCCGCCGACTACTTCCTCGGGCCGCGGCAGCTGCGGCATGCCCGGCAGCCCGGGCAGCGCAAGCGGCGGCAGCCCCGGCAGCGCACCGAGGGCGCTGAGCCCCGCCACGCTTGCGGCGAACTGCTCCGGGGTTGGCATCGGCGGTAGTGCAGGAGGTGCCGGCACGCCGAGCGGCGGTGTGCCGGCAGCGGCGGCAAAAGCAGCGGTTAAGCCGCTGAGATCGGGCAGGGCCGGCACCGGCGGCATACTAGCCACCAGTGCGGTTCCGGCCGCCGCAGCGGCGGCCGGCGCAGCCAGAGTGTTCTCCAGCGCTGCGAGCAAGGGCTGTCCGTTGCTCGTGTACGCCGCGAACAGAATGAGGTCACCGAGGACTAGTGCGACGGAGTTCGCTATGCCCACCGAACCGCCGATAATGGACCCCGCCACATTGGCCGCCTGGGCGTTGGCCTGTGCAGCAACCAACGGGGCTAACAGAGCGTCCCAGTCGAAGGCCGGGAGCGCCGGCATTGCAGATGCGGTAGGCAGTGGGGGCGATTGCAGTGGGGGCAGCGCAGAGGGTGCGCCCGGGGTGAACCCGGACCCAGCGATGCCGCTCGAGGCACCCGCCGTGCTGCTCGCCGAACTGCCACTGTCGGCCATGCCGCTCACCGCACTGTCGCCGAGACCGAACATCGACAGGCCACCCGTCGAAGGGGCAGGCTCTGGTTCGATGACAGGGGCCGCGGCCGAGACGGGCGGTTGGAGTGGCTTCAGCGCCGTTGTGCTCTGCTCGGGTCCGCCGGAGAACAGCAGCGATAGCGTCCCGCCGACAAGAGAAACCACCAGGGCCGCCGCGGTGCCGGCGGTGAGCGCTCGACGCCGCGACTTCGTCACATCAGGTTCCACGAGTCCGTCTCCCAACCGCAGGCGATAAACCCGTTATGCGGGCGCCGCGTGTACGCCGATTTTAGCACGCCGGCAAACGGAAGCGGCGCCCGTCATTTCTGACGGGCGCCGCTTCGTTGCAGGTCAGATCACTTAGTGATCTTCGTGACGCGTCCGGCGCCGACAGTGCGGCCGCCTTCGCGGATAGCGAAACGAAGGCCCTCGTCCATGGCGACCGGCTGGATCAACTTCACCGAGATATCGGTGTTGTCGCCCGGCATGACCATCTCTGTACCCTCCGGCAGTGTGACCACTCCGGTCACGTCGGTGGTACGAAAGTAGAACTGCGGGCGATAGTTGTTGAAGAACGGCGTGTGCCGTCCACCCTCGTCCTTGCTCAGGATGTAGACGCTGCCGTCGAACTCCGTGTGCGGCGTAGTGGTGCCCGGCTTGACGACAACCTGACCGCGCTCGACGTCCTCGCGCTTGATGCCGCGGACCAGCAGACCGACGTTATCGCCGGCCTGACCCTGGTCGAGCAGCTTGCGGAACATCTCCACACCGGTCACCGTGGTCTTGGTGGTCGTCAGCTTGATACCGACGATCTCCACTTCCTCGTTGACGTTGATCACGCCACGCTCCACGCGACCGGTCACCACGGTGCCGCGACCGGTGATCGTGAAGACGTCCTCAACGGGCATCAGGAACGGCTTCTCGGTGTCGCGGATCGGGTCCGGAACGGACGCGTCGACGGCGTCCATGAGCTCCTCGACACTCTTGACCCACTGCGGATCACCCTCGAGGGCCTTGAGCGCCGACACCCGGATCACCGGGGCGTCCTCGTCGAACTCCTGGGCGGCCAGCAATTCGCGGACCTCCAGCTCGACGAGTTCGAGCAGTTCCTCGTCGTCGACCATGTCGGCCTTGTTCAACGCCACCAGGATGTAGGGCACACCGACCTGACGAGCCAGCAGCACGTGCTCGCGGGTCTGCGGCATCGGGCCGTCGGTAGCGGCAACCACCAGGATCGCGCCGTCCATCTGGGCGGCACCGGTGATCATGTTCTTGATGTAGTCAGCGTGGCCGGGGGCGTCGACGTGCGCATAGTGACGCTTCTCGGTCTGGTACTCCACGTGGGAGATGTTGATGGTGATACCGCGCTGACGCTCTTCGGGCGCATTGTCGATCTGGTCGAATGCCCGCGACTCGTTCAACGTCGGGTACTTGTCGTGCAGAACCTTGGTGATAGCCGCGGTTAGCGTGGTTTTGCCGTGGTCAACGTGACCGATGGTCCCGATGTTGACGTGCGGCTTCGTCCGCTCGAACTTCGCCTTCGCCACTTCTGTGTCCTCCTGGACTTGTTGGTGCTTTGGTTAAAGCAGTGATGTTGTTATTCAGTTTTTCAGTCGCGCGAAGACAGTGGCCCTATTGGCCGGTCGCCTTCGCGATGATCTCCTTCGACACGTTAGCCGGAACTTCGGCATACGAGTCAAACACCATGGAGTAGTTGGCCCGGCCCTGGGTCTTCGACCGGAGGTCGCCGACGTAGCCGAACATTTCCGAGAGCGGAACCTGCGCCTTGACGACGCGCGCTCCACTACGCTCCTCCATGGCCTGAATCTGACCACGGCGGGAGTTCAGGTCGCCGATCACTTCACCCATGTAGTCCTCGGGCGTGGTGACCTCGACGGCCATGATCGGTTCGAGGATGACCGGTTGGGCTTGCGCCGCAGCCTTTTTCAGCGCCTGCGAGCCGGCGATCTTGAAGGCCATTTCCGAGGAGTCCACGTCGTGGTACGCACCGTCGAGCAGGATCACCTTGACGTTCACCAGTGGGTAACCGGCCAGAATGCCGTACTGCATGGCGTCCTGAGCACCGGCGTCCACCGATGGGATGTACTCGCGCGGGATGCGTCCGCCGCTGACCTTGTTCTCGAACTCGTAGGTCGCACCGTCCTCGCCCTTGAAGGGCTCGAGGGAGATGAGGACCTTCGCGAACTGCCCTGATCCACCGGTCTGCTTCTTGTGGGTGAACTCGCACTTCTCGACCGTGCGCTTGATGGTCTCCTTGTAGGCGACCTGCGGCTTGCCGACGTTGGCCTCGACCTTGAACTCACGCCGCATCCGGTCCACCAGGATGTCCAGGTGCAGCTCGCCCATTCCGCCGATGATGGTCTGGCCGGTCTCATGGTCCTGGTTGACCTTGAAGGTCGGGTCTTCCTCGGCCAGCTTCTGGATGGCCAGGGACAGCTTCTCCTGGTCGCTCTTAGTCTTGGGCTCGATGGCGACCTGGATGACCGGATCCGGGAAGGTCATCGACTCCAGCACAACCTGGTTATTCGGGTCACACAGGGTGTCACCGGTGGTGGTGTCCTTGAGACCAATGACGGCGTAGATGTGGCCGGCCGCTGCGGTTTCCACCGGGTTTTCTTTGTTGGAATGCATCTGGAAAAGCTTGCCCAGACGCTCCTTCTTACCCTTGGTGGCGTTGACGACCTGTGCGCCGGAGTCGACCTTGCCCGAGTACACCCGGACGTAGGTGAGCTTGCCGAAGAACGGGTGTGTGGCGACCTTGAAGGCCAGACCGGAGAACGGCTCGTCGGTAGACGGCTTGCGGATGACCTCGACGTCTTCCTTACCCGGCGCGTGGCCGACAGCCGGCGGCACGTCCAGCGGCGAGGGCAGGTAGTCGATGACGGCGTCGAGCATGGGCTGCACACCCTTGTTCTTGAATGCCGAACCGCACAGCACCAGGTAGGCCTCGGAGTTGATCGTCAGCTTGCGCAGTGCGCCCTTGACCTCATCGATGCTGAGTTCCTCACCGCCGAAATACTTTTCGAGCAGCGCCTCGTCGGTCTCGGCGACGGCCTCGAGCAGCTTGGTGCGGTACTCGGCGGCCTTCTCGGCCAGCTCAGCCGGAATGTCGACGACGTCATACTTCTCGCCGAGCTTGGTCTCGCCGCGCCACACCTTGGCTTTCATTTCGACCAGGTCGACGACGCCCTCGAAGTCTCCCTCAGAACCGATCGGCAACTGGATCGGAATCACCCGGGCGCCGAGGCGCTCCTCCATGGTCCGCACCGAGAAGTAGAAGTCCGCGCCGATCTTGTCCATCTTGTTGACGAAGCAGATCCGCGGCACGTCGTACTTATCGGCCTGTCGCCAGACCTGCTCGGACTGGGGCTCGACGCCCTCCTTGCCGTCGAAGACGGCGACGGCACCGTCGAGCACGCGCAGCGAGCGCTCCACCTCAACGGTGAAGTCGACGTGGCCCGGGGTGTCAATGATGTTGATCTGGTTGTCATTCCAGAAACAGGTGGTGGCGGCGGAGGTGATGGTGATCCCGCGCTCCTGCTCCTGTTCCATCCAGTCCATGGTGGCGGCGCCGTCGTGCACCTCACCGATCTTGTAGCTCATACCGGTGTAGTAGAGGATGCGCTCGGTTGTCGTCGTCTTGCCGGCATCAATGTGCGCCATGATGCCGATGTTGCGGACCTTGTTGAGGTCAGTCAGCACATCCTGTGCCACAGAAGTCTTCCCAATCTTTTACGTGATCGACGTTGTGGGTTGGCCCGTTGCCGGGCCGGGGTCACCAGCGGTAGTGCGCGAAGGCCCGGTTTGCTTCAGCCATCTTGTGGACGTCCTCGCGGCGTTTCACAGCGGCCCCCAGGCCGTTGCTGGCGTCGAGGATCTCGTTGGCCAGCCGCTCAACCATGGTCTTCTCGCGGCGACCCTTGGAAAAGCTGACCAGCCAGCGCAGTGCCAGCGTGGTGGAGCGATCGGGTCGGACCTCGACGGGCACCTGGTAGGTGGCGCCACCGACGCGGCGGCTACGCACCTCGAGGGCGGGCTTGACGTTGTCCAGCGCGCGCTTGAGCGTGACGACCGGGTCGGTTCCGGTCTTGTCGCGAGCCTGCTCGAGCGCGCCGTAGACGATGCGCTCGGCCAACGACTTCTTACCGTCCATCAGGATCTTGTTGACCAGTTGCGTCACCAGTTGCGAGCCGTAGACCGGATCGTTGACCAACGGCCGCTTGGGTGCGGGGCCCTTGCGGGGCATTAGCTCTTCTCCTTCTTCGCGCCGTAACGGCTGCGGGCCTGCTTGCGGTTCTTGACACCCTGGGTGTCCAGCGAGCCGCGGATGATCTTGTAACGCACACCCGGCAGGTCCTTCACACGACCGCCGCGCACCAGCACCATCGAGTGCTCCTGCAGGTTATGACCCTCGCCCGGGATGTATGCGGTGACCTCGACCTGGCTGGTCAGCTTGACGCGTGCGACCTTGCGAAGAGCCGAGTTCGGCTTCTTCGGTGTCGTTGTGTACACGCGAGTGCACACGCCGCGGCGCTGCGGGCTGCCCTTGAGAGCCGCGGTCTTGACCTTGGCGATCTTGTCCCGGCGACCCTTGCGGACCAGCTGGTTGATGGTTGGCATATACCGGCTTTCTGTGTTGCGATTCGTCTTCGTCAGCGCTTGTCAAGTCTGTGTACTGCAGTTTCAACCCTGTCGCGGCCCCCGCGACCGGGCGTGTCGCACGCAGTGAACACCCGCGGAAATCTGCTGCATTTCCCGATGCTCAAAGACATGCGAATTGGCCCGGCGAGCGCGCCTACGTCCGCTCTGATGCAGCCGCCTGCGCACCTGGCGGCCAGGCACGAGTGCTCACAATACCAGTCCGGCGAGCCCAGGCCAAAACCAGACGCCCGGCCCCTAACCGCAGGTCAGGACATACCCGCGCGGTCATTGCGGCGTGCCATGCCGGCGGCCAGCCGCAGCACCATGCCGGAGAACACCGCGTCGGTGTCCACCGGGCCGGCTTCGGAACCGGTTCCCGGGGCGATCATCCCGGAGTCCATCACCCCGGTCATCTCCAGCAGAACGAACCCGTGCAGCGCAGCCCAGAACTCCAGTGCCGCGTAAAACGCATCCTCGCCGACCAGGCCGTAGGAGGTAAGCACTTCAATCACCGGCTCCGCAGCGGCGTGGGATGCCGCGGTGTATTCCGGGTCGTCGCCACCGAGTGGCATCCGGGTGAAGGCCGAGTAACGGCCGGGGTGATGGTGCGCATAGCTGCGGTAGGCGCTGGCCATCGTCATGACGGCGTCGTCGCGGGTGCG
>Ga0194063_10000098_pt1 | contig 58893 bp, 53 predicted proteins | sample SepL3720m_MetaG_FD_155459 | JGI IMG/M metagenome (GOLD analysis project Ga0194063, IMG submission 155459) | Anoxic zone freshwater microbial communities from boreal shield lake in IISD Experimental Lakes Area, Ontario, Canada - Sep2016-L373-20m | ecosystem: Environmental > Aquatic > Freshwater... | reverse complement strand
GACCACCGACGAGGTGATGGAGGAGCTGGAGATCAGCCGTGGCAATGCCCATTCCAACCTCAAAGAGCTGGTGGCGTGGGGGCTGATCCGGGTGGTGGTCAAAAAGGGTGAGCGCCGCGAGTTCTTCGAAGCCGAGAAGGACGTCTGGCAGATTTTCATCATCGTCGCCCGCGAGCGGAAGCGCCGCGAGATCGAGCCCGCGTTGGCCATTCTCCACAAGTGCGCCGAGGAAAGCCGGGAAATCGATACGCCAGAGGGCCACGCCTTTCACGAGCAAATGCGCCAGCTCGAGGAGTTTGTCGGATTCACATCAAGGCTGGCGGACCGCGTTTCTTCGATGAAACACGGGTTGGCACTGCAACTGGCGGCGAAACTGCTGGGCTGATTCTTACCTTATAAACGATTTTTTCACCATGAATCCTGTGATCGTGATTTTCGGTGCCAATGGTTTTCTTGGCCGCTACCTGACCCGCCACTTTGCCCGCAACGGCAAGGAGGTGGTCGCCATCGCCCGTAGCCGCGAAGGCTGGAGCGGCGACGGCATGTTTCTGGAATGGGACGGCAAATCCCTCGGCCCGTGGGCGCTCGCGCTAGAAGGCGCGGAGGCCGTCATCAACCTGAGCGGCCGCAGCGTGAACTGTCGCTACACCGCTGAAAACCGCCGGCAGATCCTCGACTCCCGCGTCGATTCCACCCGCGTCATCGGCCAGGCAATCGCCGCCTGCAAGGTGCCGCCGAAGAACTGGCTCAATGCCAGCACCGCCAGCTGGTACCGCCACGCGGAAGATCGGCCGCAGAACGATTGGCTCGGCGAGCCGGGCACGGGATTTTACGGCGAGGTGGCGCAGGCATGGGAGGACGTGTTTTTTGGGGCGGATGTGCCCGCGGCGACGCGCAAACTCGCGCTGCGGATCGGCGTGGTTTTGGCCAATGAAGAGGCGACGGTCTACGATGTGCTGCGCAAACTCAGCGCCCGTGGCCTCGGCGGGGCGATGGGCAGCGGCCACCAGCGCGTGAGCTGGATCCACATGGAGGACTTCCTGCGCGCCGTGGATTTTGCGATCAACGACCCGTTCCTCGACGGCACGATCAACGTCACCGCACCGGAATTTCCGAGTAATCGCCAGTGGATGCAGACCTTCCGCGAGGCAGTGGGCATGCCGATAGGTCTACCCGCGACCGGCTGGATGCTGGAAATCGGCGCAAGGCTGATGGGCTCCGAGCCCGAGCTGGTGTTGAAAAGTCGCTGGGCCGATCCCGTGCGTTTGCGCGATGCGGGGTTCCGCTGGCGCTGGGGCCGCAGCGCCGATGCCGTGGCAAATCTGCACGCCCGCCGTGGCCTGTCGGGCTTCTTCCGTCCGGCCTCCACCCGCAGCAGCGGTGCCCGCAGCTGGCTGCCCGCGGTCACCCGCTAACCGGTATTGATTTGCTAGCAGATTCCCCGGAAATGCCTGGCAGGATGGAAATTCGCAATCAATTCACCGTCTTTACGGTTCTCTTAACTCGCTCGTAATCAGTGAAATTTTAATATGTTAGAACTAACAGTGGTTTTTTCGGTTTGCCCCGGGTCGGTTTTTGGCATAGAACGTGCGTTCATTGACCTACGCGAGTGAAACCGCATCACCCTTTCCCAAAGCATGATTTATCGATCCCTTTATCTAACCGCGCTCGCACTGGCTGCGGCGTTGTTCACCAGCTGCGGCAGTACAGGCTCTAGTTCGATGGCCAAAATGTCGTTGAATTCTTTCTCAGGATTCTCCGCCAACCGCGAAAGCTTCAATCTTCCTCCCGTTTCCGCAGTCGCCATCGCGGCGACTGCTGGCAAGCCGCGCGACAAACACCACATGCCGGTCTACGCCTTCAGCGACCGCAGCCGCGTCGTCCGCACCACCGCCTACACCAGCAGCGAGTCTGACCACCTGATCTACGGCGACAAAAACGCCACCGGCACGGTTCTTCGCTACAACAACCGCGTCCGCAGCGCTGCTGCAGACTGGTCGTTCTACCCGGTGGGAACCACCTTCCGCATCCGCGGCTTGCCCTACCTCTACGTAGTGGATGACTACGGCTCCGCGCTGTTAGGCACTGGTACCGTCGACATTTACAAGCCGACCAAGGATATCATGAACGTCTGGGGCACCCGCACCGTCGAGATGACCGTCGTCCAGTGGGGATCTTTCACCCGCAGTGCGGAACTCCTGCGCCAGCGCACCGGCTACGATCATTGCCGCAAGATGCTGGCCAACATCGTCCGCCAGCGGCCCGACCTCCGCAGCGTGGCCAAGCTCTAACGAAGCGTCTCGTTTTTTCCCAAAGGCCCGTCCGATCAGTCGGTCGGGTTTTTTGCTTTTGGCGGATGAAGCCAAAACACTGTGGGAGCCGCCATGGCTATCCAGAAAGTCGGCTTATTATTGGATGAATCTCAGCGCTTGCGGATCAGCATGAACTCGTTGCCTTCCGTGTCGTAACACATCGCGAGGTGGGGCGCTTCGCCATCCTCCTCGGCGGGTTCGCGGACGAGGCCGCCGCCATGGGCTAAGACCTCGGCCGCACCGCTGACGACATCGGCCACTTGGAAGCTGATGCCCGTCCACGTGCGCTTGCCTTCGCCACCCCCGTGGATGCCGAGGATCGCCCCCGCCACATCCAGTTCGGTCATGGTGTTGGAGGACCGGGCAATGCTTGCGCCGAAGGCCTCCTGATAGAATCGGGTCGCCCGCGCCGAGTCGGCTGCCCAGATGACATACTTGACGCGTTCGACGAGCATGGCTCAGTAAGCAAAGATTTCGCCTTCTTTGAAGAAGCGCTTCAGCTCGGCTTGGGCAGCTTCGACAGAATCGGAAGCGTGGCAGACGTTGCGCATCTTCGCGTCGGCATCCTTGAAGCCGAAGTCGCCGCGGATCGTTCCAGCGGCGGCGATCATCGAATCGGTCGGTCCGAGCAGGTCGCGGACGCGGGCGATCACGTTTTCACCTTCGAGGGCGAGAGCAATCACCGGGGTCTCCTGCATGAAGTCGCGGACGGATGGGAAAAACGGCTTGTCGGCGATGTGCGAGTAGTGCTCGGCGAGGATTTCGTCGCTGAGGTGCATCATCTTGATGCCGCGGATCACGAAGCCTTCGGCTTGGAAACGGGACAGGACTTGGCCAGCGAGATTTTTGGCAATCGCGTCGGGCTTGAGTAGAATGAGAGTGGTTTCGGAAGTCATGGGGAATCGAGGTAGTGTTGTATTCTGATTTGTGCAAGCTTTTTGCCGAGGTAGCTCACGCGTGGCCACTGGCGATGCTGGAGAATTTTTCGTCGATGAACGTGAGCACCAGTTCTTCGACGGCGTCGTTCTTGAGGCGATCGACGACGTCGACCGAGAATCCGCGGGCAATGAGCTGGCGGGCGTTGACGGGATCGATGCCGCGGGCGCGGAGGTAGAAGATTTCTTCGTCGCTGATCTGGGAAGACGTGCTGCCGTGGGAGCACTTCACTTGGTCGGCGTTGATTTCCAGGCCGGGCATCGAGTTGGCCTCGCAGGTGTCGCTCATCAATAGATTGCGGCAGGTCTGATAGGCGTCGGTGTGATGCGCGTTTTCATCGACGAAGATCAGCCCTGAGAAAATAGTACGGGAGTCGTCGTAGAGCGAGTTTTTGTACAACAGGTCCGAGTAGGCCCCCTCGGAAACATGGTGCTGGAAGGTGCGCTGGTCGTACTCCTGCTCGTGGGCGGGGATGGAAACCGAGAGCATGTCCGAGCGCGAGCCGGAGCCTTCGAGTCGTGAAAGCGACTCGTTGCGGGCCCATGCGGCGCCGGTATTGAGGATGAATCCAGTGGTCGATGCGTCGCGGGCAGCGGAGGTTTCGTTGATCTGGACGACGCGGGAAACTTCGTTGAACGCCTGGATGGCGACGTAATCGAGCTGCGAGTTTTGGCCCGCGCAAAGATCGTTGAAGGCGATGGCAAGGCCCGCTTGCGAGTCATCTGCCGATCGGAAAATATCCACCACGCGGACTTTGGAACTCTTGCCCGTGACGATCAAGGTGTGGGGGAAGATCACGGTGTTTTCGCCCGAAATCCAGTGGTGCACTTCGATCGTGCCTTCGACTTCCAGATTGTCGGCGACGTGAACGAACAGACCATTGGTGAGCGAGGCTTCGTGCAGTGCGGCAAACTTGGCGGAGCCGAGTCGGGTCTGCTGCTTCATGAAATGCGCCTGCACCAGATCGCTGTGGGAAACGAGGGCCTCGGCCAGTGGCAAGCAGATCACTCCTTCGGGCAGATGGGACTCCACATGAACCAGTTCGTCGTTGACGAAAACCAGCTTGGCGGCAGGAGCGGCGAGTCCGGTCGAGCGCGCGATCAACCCATTGGCATGGCTAACAGGAGCTTTGCGGAAGGCCGAGAAGTCGAGCTGCTTGATGCTGGAGAAACGCCAGTTTTCATCGCCGCGCTTCGGTGCGGGAGTGCCGAGAAAACGCTGCCAAGCGGATTGTTGGCGGTCGGCAAACCAGGCAGGCAAGTAGGTAGGCGTTTGCGGAGCGGTGGTCAGCATGGAAGGCGGTAGATCGAGGGTGAGACTCATGAAGCGGAAAGTTTTTTGAGAATAGATTTGGCGAGATCTTCGTTGATCTCGCGGTGGCGTGGAACGGGCTGGCAGGCTTTGCTTTGCTTATTTTGATACCAATCGTGATTTCCTCCGTGGCGGATGAGTTCGCAACCGAGTTCGGTCAGCTTGCGAACCAACTCGCGGCGTTTCATGCGATCACGAGTTCTTCGTGGTGGATCACGCTGGGAATGGCGTCGCTTGAAAGGTCTTTATAGAGGTCGAGCAAATGCACTTTGAGGTCTTCGATCGATTCGCCCTGGGTCTGATAGTCCGGGTATTCGTCGAGATAGCCGAGGAAGTGATCGCCGTCTTTCCACCAAGTGAATCGCGTTTTCATGATTGCGGTGAGTTTAGCCGACGCTGCCTTCCATCTCAAGGTCGATGAGGCGTTTGAGCTCGACGGAGTATTCCATCGGGAACTCGCGGACGAGGTCGTTGATGAAGCCATTCACGGCTAGGGACATCGCTTGGCCTTGGTTAAGTCCGCGCTGCTGCATGTAGAAAAGCATGTCGTCGGAAACTTGGCTAACAGACGCCTCGTGCTGGGTCGCGTGGCGGTTGCCTTTCACCGTGATGGCAGGGTACGTGTCGGTGCGGCTGTGGCTGTTGATCAGCAGGGCGTCGCACTCGGTGTTGTTTTTGCAGCCTTTGAGATGCTTCGGGATGTGAACTTGGCCACGGTAGGTCGAGCGCCCTTCGCCGACGGAGATCGACTTGGAAACGACGTTCGAAGTCGTGTCATCGGCGGCGTGAATCATTTTAGCACCCGTGTCTTGGTGCTGGCCGGTGTTCGCGAGGGCGATAGAGATGACTTCGCCGCGGGCGCGTTTGCCCTTCATGATGACGCCGGGGTATTTCATCGTTAGACGCGAACCGATGTTGCAGTCGATCCAGCGGACTTCCGCGTCTTCCATCGCGATGCCGCGCTTGGTGACGAGGTTGAAAACGTTCGACGACCAGTTTTGCACCGTGACGTATTGGATCTTCGCGCCCTTGAGGGCGACAAGCTCAACGACTGCCGAGTGCAGGGTGGCGGTCTCGAATTTCGGTGCGGTGCAGCCTTCCATGTACATCAGTTCGGAACCTTCGTCGGCGATGATGAGCGTGCGCTCGAACTGGCCGAAGTTCTCCGAGTTGATGCGAAAGTAGGCTTGCAGCGGTTGCTTGAGCTTCAGGCCTTTTGGAATGTAGATGAACGAACCGCCCGAGAAGACCGCCGAATTCAGCGCGGAGAATTTGTTGTCTCCCGTTGGGATCACCTTGCCGAACCACGGCCGGAAAATCTCCTCGTGCTCCTTCAGGCCTTCGGTCGAGTTGCAGAAGATCACGCCTTGCTTGGTGAGTTCTTCTTTGACGTTCGAGTAGGCGGCTTCCGAGTCAAACTGGGCTTCGACACCCGCGAGGAAGGCGCGCTCCTGTTGGGGAATGCCGAGACGCTCGAAGGTTTCCAAAACATCCGCAGGCACATCGTCCCACGAACGTTTCGGCTTTTCGCCGTCGGATAGATAGTAGCGGATCACGTCGAAGTCGATGCTCTCCAGATCCTTGGTCGCCCAGTTCGTGGGCATCGGTTTGTCTTGGAATACTTTGAGCGCCTTGTGGCGGAACTCGCGCACCCAGTCGGGATCGTTTTTAACGTCGGAAATGTAATCGACCGTCTTCGAGCTCAGCCCGCGGCCCGCGTCGAACTTGTTGCGTTCGGGGAACGTGAAGTCGCCCTTCGTGCGGTCGATGTCGATCGCTTCGCGGGTTTCGTGATCCAAAACGTCGGTGGTGTCGTAGGACATGGTGATGAAAAGTTAGTGTAATTAAGCGAGGGCCGGCTCCTTGAGGAACTCGTAGCCGTCTTTTTCCAGTTCGTGGGCCAGCTCGGGGCCGCCGGAACGGACGATGCGGCCCTCGGCCATCACGTGCACGTAGTCGGGCTTGATGTAGTCGAGCAGGCGCTGATAGTGAGTGATCAAGAGGAATCCGCGATCGGGCGAACGCATGAGGTTCACGCCCTTGGCGACGATTTTGAGTGCATCGATGTCGAGGCCGGAATCGGTTTCGTCGAGGATGACATACTCGGGCTCCAGCATCATGAGCTGGAGGATTTCGTTGCGCTTCTTTTCGCCGCCGGAGAATCCCTCGTTCACGGCGCGGGCGGTGAACTTGCGATCCATCTCCAGCAGATCCATTTTCGAGTAGAGGTTCTTGTAGTAGGCGACAGCGTCGATTTCCTCGCCCTTCGGCAGGCGGGCTTGCAGCGCGGCGCGGATGAAGTTGGCATTCGAAACGCCGGGAACTTCGGAAGGGTATTGGAACGCGAGGAAAATCCCGTCGCGCGAACGCTCGTCCACCGACTTGCCGAGAATCTCCACCCCGTCCTGCGTCACCGAGCCCGACGTCACGATGTAGCCTTCGTGGCCTGCGATCACCTTCGACAGCGTGGATTTGCCAGACCCGTTCGGGCCCATGATGGCGTGGACTTCACCCTTCGGGATCGTGAGGGTGACGCCTTTGAGGATTTCAGTGCCGTCTTCGAGAGTGGCGTGGAGGTCTTGGATATGGAGGCTCATTGGTGGAAAAGTAGAAATTGGAAAGTGGGAAAGCTGAAATTAGGGAGCGACGAGTTTGCCGCGGAGGGTGATTTCGATGTCGTCGATCACGGCGCCGGGCGGCAGGTTGAGGACGTCGGCCAGATTGATGCCGGGCTTGAAGTCCACATCGTGGATCACGCCAGTCGCCGCATCGTGGAAGTGGCCGTGTTCGCTGAGGTTTGGGCAGTAGCGCGACGACTCGCGTTCGAAGTTCACCTGGCGGATAATGCCGTGCTGGACCAGCGCTTCCAGGCAGTTGTAGACCGTGGCCAGCGAGATGTTCGGCAGGCGGTCCTTCACCCGCATGAACACGTCGTTCGCGGTCGGGTGGTTCCGCTCCAGCTGGAGAATCCGGTAAACCTCCTGCCGCTGCCGCGTCATCCGCAGCCCCGAGATCACATCGGGGATCTCGATTTCGGCAGAGTTCTCTGGGGATTGATTGACCATCGGACCCGCAACCTAAGGCCGAGCTCGATAATATCAAGAATAATTCCAATTACTGCCTTTTCGCCGATTGGATTTCGACGATCCACCGATCTATCAAGAATTCAGGCGCCCGCGCAGTTCCGCCGTCCAAAGTTGGTTGACGATGATTTCCTGCGCAGCCTCCATCGCCACGCGCTCTGCGGGATCGGCGTCTTCGTGGCCCGCGAGGTGGAGCAACCCGTGGACGAAATAACGCAAAATCTCGCGCGCCAGCGGCTCGCCGTATTCGGCCGCTTGGCGCTCTGCGACCTCAGCGCCGATCACGATTTCGCCGTGGTGGAAGGTGATGACATCGGTCGCCCCTTCGATGGCCATGAAATCGCGGTGAACTTGGTCGCTAGTGACATCATCGACGAGCGCGACCTCGAGCGTGGCGAGGTGAAAAAGCGGAGCATCGTCTTCCGCCGCATGGGCCATGGCGAGATGGGCCGCTTGATGCGCGACACTTTCGAATGCGGTCAGCCAGCTTTCCGGGATTTCCGTGATTTGCTGGTTATTGCCGATGATGACTTCGAGTGACATGGCCTGTGTGGGGGTGTTGGGGGGATTAAGCACGCTTGGGCATCGGGATCACGCGGCCACCTTGGATGGCATCGGCGGCGGTCCGCTTTGCCGCAGTGAGGCGGTCGTCTTCCTTCGGATAGTCGATTCGGCTGTGCAGCATGCTGCGCAGCGTCGTGGAGAAACTTTCTTTGACGATGGCGAGCTCGCGAAGGGTGAGCGGGCAGGCATCGAGTTGGCCGTCGATGATTTTTGCCCGGACCAGATCCTCGACCAAGGCGCGGATCTTGGCGGGCGTCGGCTTGCGCAGCGAGCGCGAGGCGCTTTCGACCGTGTCGGCCAGTGCAATGATGCCGCTTTCCCGGCTGCTGGGCCGGGGACCGGGGTAGCGGAAGTTTTTCTCGTCGACGTTCGGCAGATCTTCCGGGTTCTCGAGGCGGCGATCGACTTTTTCCATGTCGGCTTTTTTCTGTTCCTGCGCCCGTCGGTAGAAGAAATAGACCAGAGAATCGCCGTGATGCTCCTGAATCACGTCGATGATGCGCGGGTTGAGCTTGTTTTTCACGGCCAGATCGACGCCGTCCTTGACGTGGGCGATGATGATCAACGAGCTCATGGTCGGAGTCAGCGAGTCGTGAGGATTTTCTGCGCCTTCGTGTTGGTTTTCAATGAAGTAGCTCGGCTTCTTGAGCTTGCCGACATCGTGGAAATACGAGCAAACGCGGCACATCGGCGCATTGGCACCGATTTTTTCGGCCGCCGCCTCTGCCAGCGCGGCGACCACGAGGCTGTGGTGAAAGGTGCCTGGCGCTTCAAGCTGCATCTGGCGCAGAAGCTTGTGATTCAAATCCCCGAGCTCCAGCCAACTGATGTCGGTCGTGAGTTGGAAAGTCCCTTCAAACAGCGGCAGCAGCCCGCTGATCAGCAGCGCACTCACGATCGCCGTGCCAAACGCCGCCACACTGCCGATGCCGAGGTTCTGCAAGTGAGTCACCGAGTCAGGGCCAAAAATGGCGGCAACATCCAGACGGCCAAGCATCATGCCGACCGCCAGCGTCACGGCCCCGACCGAGATTCCCACCTGCAAGAGCTGGAGCCGCTTGCGCACTTGATAGGCCAACAGCACACTGGTCATGCCGCTGATGAGGCTAAAAATCAGGTAAGTGATGACATCCGCCTGCGGGACGAACAGGCAACCGATCAGCGTGACATAAATCGCGGAAAAGGACGCAATGCCCCGGCCCAACAGCACCCCGTGAAGCATCGGTGCCAGCGCGAATGGGATGACGAACAGGCGAAATTCCGCAGGGATCGCGCCAGAACGGATCAGACTTGTTGCCGTGCAGATCATCAGCAGGTGGCCCAGCAAACCGCCGAACACCAAAATCACTCGGCTGTTGCGGCGGCACGAGCTTTGCAAACTGACCTGAAACAACACGATGGCCGTCACCGAAATGACCAAGCCGTGCAGCGCCCCCCTGAACGGCGCATCCACCAAGACTGCTTCCCCAGAGTGATTGAAGATCAGCATCGCGCTACCGACCGCGAAGGTCACGTAAAGCGCGAGTTTAACCCACAAGCTCTCTTCCAAGGCCTGCACCACCGGATTCTCACTATGAATCCGGCGTTTCTTCCCTGAGGAGAGCCCCTGACGGGCCAAGCGCCAGCGTTTGATGGCATCCAAAAATCCCACAGTCGTAAGGAGGTCAGTTAATCAGGCAGTTTTCAGAATGAGATTCCTGCCGGGCATCGAACTTACTCCGGTTTGCCGCCCTTGGCAACCTGCAAATCTGGCGCCCTCTTACCGTCCCACACGCGCCACCAGCGGAGGCACACGCCCCGGCAAGGCGGAGAAATTTCGCAAGGCGCTCGTCGAACTGGACGCACTGATTTCACCGGTCCAAAGTCTCGCCGTGCGCGAGGAAGGGGGGAAGATTCTCCTTGAGAATGCCATTAACCGTGATAGTGTTTCTACTGATGAGCGGAACATGGCAAGCATTCCAGTACACCCCGGAGGGACCGAAGCGGATTCAGTCCCCGACCCCAAGCGCACAGCGGAAGCTATCGGAACAGCAAGCCGCCATGTTTACCCCGAATGGACAATTGCGACGAGTGTCGGAGATCCGGGAAGCGCTGCTGACCGTGCCATTGAAGCGCAAGTAACGGCAGCGGCAGAAGGCAGAAAACCGCTTTATTACGAGCCTTGGGGGAGTCCTGAAGTTGCCCGTCAATTTGCTGACGCTTATCGGGAAGTTCTGCCGCTAATCGTTGAAGTTCAGGTGAAGGACGGGAATTTGTACGTTTATCGTGCCGAGGCGATCCAAGTGATCATCGACAGTAATCCGGTTTTTTACAATCGGCCTGGTGAAAGTATTTTAGATTCAATTCATCGGGTTTCGTTATCTCATGATAACGGCGAGCTGCTTGGATATGGGGCAAAAAGCCTGATGACCCGCCCGGCAAATGAAGTCAGAATTTACAAGGGTGAAGACTTGCTTCTCTACTTTTTCGTTTCAACACCCGATACGAATCTAGCAAATCAAATTGCCAATGAGCGGACGGCTGATTTTTTCAGGGCTTTCGGTTGGGAGGATTTGAGATTCGAGATGCAAAAAATGAAGTGACCTGCAAGCGGGGACCACTCGGAGCATTAGTCAACGAGCCAGCTTACAGAGAGATTGAGCGCATCGCCGCAAGTGAAGCGGAAATCCAAATCAATCCACCCTCCAACACCATGATGACCCTCGTCACTTGCGGCTTACTTCCAGCCGCCGAAGTCGCCACCCACACGCGCCACAAACGGAGGCACACCGCGCCACAAGCGGAACCACACGAGCCCCAAGTGGAACCACACGCGCCCCAAGTGGAACCACACGAGCCCCAAGTGGAACCACACGAGCCCCAAGCGGAACAACACGAGCCCCAAGCGGAACCACACGAGCCCCAAGCGGAACCACACGAGCCCCAAGTGGAACCACACGCGCCACAAGCGGAACCACACGAGCCCCAAGCGGAACCACACGAGCCCCAAGCGGAACCACACGCGCCACAAGTGGGTGCGCCACGATGCTCCGCGTTCGGCAGGCCCAACGGGAAAGCGAGCCTCGTCAGGAGATGTTCGCCGACAGGCGGGGCGCAAACGGCTCTAGCACTAAACAGCAGAGTCAGACCCGCCAGCCCACCGCCCCCTCATCACCAGCCGGCTTCTGTCGATTGAAGCATTCCTACCGGTGGGATGCTTGTGATTTAGAAACTTGTTCCAGACGCGTCATCGGTCTGGCTGCCGTGGCGATTGCTTGGGCACCATCAGCGGGTTCGATCCAAACTGCTCCGTGGCGTCCAACCATTGTTGGATGGCCAGTCTGAGCACGGCAGATCGGGAAATCGACATCTCGCCGGCCACTCGATCTAGGCGGGCGAGCAGTTCCGTAGACATGCGGACGGGAATGGGGACCATGAGAGAAATATCTTACCTTGGTTGCGCCCACCGCATCAAGCTCGGAATTGCGTAGTTGGTTCGTATACAACGTGATACAACGCGCAAGCCTGCATGCGGGCGTTTCAAATGAGCTCATCTCTCTTGCTGCAAGGTGCCTGGAGAGCTTCCTGGACCGAGCGTACCTCGGTCCGAGGGTGCGACTTCAGCTTTGCTTGAAGCGACGCTCGTATTCGCCGTGCAGTTGCTGGTGGAGTGCCTCCAGTTCGGCGAGGGACATGGTGGTTTTTCTCAGTTCGGGATTGGATGCCAAAGTATGATAGATTTTCTCGGTGTCAAGGTCGCTGTCGGCGTGGAGCTCTTCGGAGGAATCCAAATCGGAGACCTTTAAAGATACAACATGAGCCCGGCGGCATATCGTGTCGCGCAAAGCGTTGCCGGGGTGCGGTTTGTGGGTTATATCCAGCGCAGAAATGAACTCACCCCTGCGTTATTGTTCGGACTTGCTGCATGATTCCCGCCGGAACACCCGTGAGGTGTGGGTGGGCAACGTGGGCATCGGCGGCCACCACCCGATCCGCGTTCAGTCGATGATTACCTCCGACACGCGCGACACGGCCGCCTGTGTTGCGGAGGTGCTGGAACTGGCAGAGGCGGGTTGTGAGATCGTGCGAATCACGGCGCAAACGCGGATTTATGCCGCGAATCTCGAGAACATCGCGCGGGAAGTGCGGGCGGCGGGTTGTCAGGTGCCGCTGGTCGCGGACATTCATTTCAAGCCCGATGCCGCCCTCGAGGCTGCCAAGTGGGTGGAGAAAATCCGCGTCAATCCCGGCAACTACGCCGACAAGAAAAAGTTCGAGATCCGCGAGTACAGCGATTCGCAATACGCCGAGGAGTTGGAACGGATTCGGGAGGAGTTCACGCCGCTGGTGTTGCTGTGCAAGGATCTGGGCCGGGCGATGCGGATCGGCACCAACCACGGCTCGCTTTCCGACCGGATCATGAACCGCTACGGCGACACGCCGCTGGGAATGTGCGAAAGCGCGCTGGAGTTTGCCCGCTTGGCGCGGGAAAACGACTATCACAACTTCGTTTTCTCGATGAAGGCGTCCAATCCAAAGGTGATGGTCGAAGCGTATCGCTTGCTGGTCGCCCGCCTCGCGGTGGAAGGGGCCGATTGGAATTACCCGATCCACTTGGGAGTGACGGAAGCGGGGGATGGTGAAGACGGCCGGATCAAAAGCGCCATCGGCATTGGCTCGCTGCTGGCCGACGGCATCGGCGATACCATCCGCGTCTCGCTGACGGAAGATGCGATCCACGAAATCCCCGTCGCCCAAGCGCTGGCCGCGCCCTACCACGAGCGAAGCGACGTTAAAAGTAGCTGGGGCGTCTCGCCCCAGACCGTTGCAGGGGCGTCCCGCCCCGATCTTCATTTGGACGCCCAAGCCATCCACCTCGACTGGGACCAACTCGAAAAGCACACGTCATCCTATTTGCCTCACTGGCGAATCCCCGGTGCCGTCTATTCGGTCACCTTCCGCCTGCAAGATTCCATGCCGGCCTCGGCTCTCGAAGATTTCCGCCAGCGAAAGGAAATCCTCGTGAAGCGGCTCGAAGAGCTCGTTTCCCAAGGCGGCTCACGCAACTCGATCTCGGCACTGGTCGCCGTCCGCTCCGAAATCGCGGCGCTACAGCAGACCGCGCTGGATTCCGCGTTGAATGAAGGCCACGGCGAGTGCTGGCTCAAGCGTCCGGAGATGGCGGAAATGGTTTTGGGTGCGCTGAAATTCTTCGAGGGTGACCGCTACACGCTCCATGCGTGGTCGGTGATGCCGAACCATGTGCATGCGGTTCTCCAGCCGCACGACGGCCACCCGCTGGAAAAAATCCTCCAAGCGTGGAAATCATTCACTTCGAAAAAAGCCAATGAGGTCCTCCAGCGGAGCGGGACGTTCTGGCAGGAGGAATACTACGATCACGTCGTTCGGGATGGGGAAGATTTCCGCAATCAGATCCACTATGTTTTGGAGAATCCTCGGAAGGGGAAGGCTTCTGGAGAATGGACGGGGTCGCGGTATGGGCGGACTTGGGAGGAGGCGCTTGGGGCGGGACGCCCCAGCAACGGTCTGGAGCGGGACGCTCCAGCTACTTGTTTGACTCCGTCATATGATCCATTTTCTTACGAAAGACGGAAAAGCTCGGTGCTCAGCGTGATGGGTCATGAGCTGGGTGGGGATAAAACGGTGCGCGTCTTTACCACCCAAGAGCGGTGGAATGCGCTGGCTCACAAGATCGCGGGCATGGGCGACTTCAAGCCCGAGATCATTTTGGAAAAATCCGGCGTCGTGGAGATCGACCCGCGCGATGAATCGGCGATTGCGGCGCTGCAGCGCGAAAGCGAGCCCCGCCTCATCACCGTCGCGGACGGCTTGGACCTGAAAGTCATCCACGCCTTTCGCGAGCTCGCTTTCCGCGCCGATCCGCGGCACCCGATCTTGCTCAAGGACACGCTGCACCCGCCGACGGGCGAGACTCGATTCATCGACGCCCTGCTGCCAGCGGCCCAAAACATTGGCTCGCTGCTGTGCGATGGGATCGGCGATGCCATCCTGATCCGCGGCGAAACCGCGCCCGGGCAATCGCTGCGCCTGGCCTACAACATCCTGCAAGCGGCCGGCACCCGCATTTTCAAGACCGACTACGTCGCCTGCCCCAGCTGCGGGCGCACGCTTTTCAACCTTCAGCAGACGACCCAGAAGATCCGCGCGGCGACGGGCCACCTCAAAGGCGTGCGGATCGCCGTGATGGGCTGCATCGTCAACGGTCCCGGGGAAATGGCGGACGCCGACTTTGGCTACGTCGGTGGCGCGCCGAATAAAATCAACCTCTACGTCGGCAAGACCGCCGTGAAATTCAACATTCCAGAGGCCGAAGCGGTCGAACGTTTGACCGATCTGATTCGCGAGCATGGAAAATGGGTGGACGCGCCCGCCCCCGCTGCGGTATAAGCACCACTCCATGGCTGGCACTGACACACTCATCCGCACCGAAGAGGAGACCTCCCTCGACACCCCGTGGAATGTCGTCGTCCACGACGACCCCATCAACTTGATGGGCTACGTCACCTGGGTGCTCATGAAAATCTTCGGTTATGACGAAAAGAAAGCGTCGATCTTGATGATGCAAGTTCACCGGCAGGGGCGCTCGATCGTTTGGTCCGGAGAGCGCGAAAAGGCCGAGTTCTACGCGCAACAACTGCAATCGCACCAGCTCAAAACCTCACTGGAAAAAGCGTCATGAAAGCGATCCCCACACTCGAAGGAGGCCTGCGTCTGGATGCCGAAAATTTTAACGACTGGGGAATGCTGCGGTCCGTCATTGGTGATGCTGGTGGCGGCGCGGCGGATCTCGCCAGTCGCCTCGGCAGACTCATCAGCCAAGAGGCGGGTGCTGCGGATTGGGAAGAATACGTCGTTCCCGATCTGCGGGAGGGATTCCAGGATGAGCTGGCCCAAGTGGGTGCCTCGATCGAATCCGCGATTGTTAATGCCGACGCCGGTGCAGGCCCGATTTGGATCACGCGCGAAGACGTCTTTCCCTGGTACAGCGCGCTCAATCAAGCGCGCCTTGCCATCGAAGAGCAGTATCACTTCGGCTCCAGCGAGACCCTGAGCCTGAACGAACCTGATACGGTCAGGCAGGCGGCGTTCCAGCGGTCCAAGTTCTACGGCGCCATTCAAAGCCTGTTGCTCGAACACGTGATGCGCTAAACCGGCGGGCGCAAGGGCTTGCACTCTACGCTTCCGTTTTGAGTGCCCGTCTCTATCATCTGCGGCCATGGTTCGTCATCGCTGTTTCTTGATCATTGCTGCCGCGCTGCTGGCCGTTGCGCTGGGCGGATGCCGTGGCAAAGCGAGCGCCCCAGGCAAGGCGGGCATGTTGCGGGTCGGCATGGATCTGAGCTATCCGCCATTTGAAATGCAGAACCCCGCAGGACAGCCCGACGGGGTGAGCGTGAAATTGGCAGAAGCGCTGGCCGCACAGCTCGGGCGCCCGCTGCAGATTGTGCCGATGGATTTCTCCGGCCTGATCCCCGCGCTCAAGACCGGCAACATCGACTTGATCCTCTCCTCGATGACCGCCACTGACGAACGCCGCCAGTCGATCGACTTTTCCAAGCCATATGCCTTCACGGGTCTCGCCCTGCTGGTTGGCAAGGACTCGGACATTCAAAGCATCGATGACATGAAAAAGCCCGGTCGCACCCTCACCGCCAAGGCCGGCACCACGGGTGAAACGTGGGCGATCCACCACTTGCCTGACGCCAAACGGGTCGTCTTCGAGAGCCAGACCGCCTGCGTGCTCGAAGTCGCCCAAGGTCGCGCCGATGCCTTCATCTACGACCAACTCAGTATTTACCAATACGCCAAGGAAAACCCCACGACCACCCGCGGTTTATTGAAACCCTTCGTCGAGGAGTCATGGGCGATCGGCGTCGCCAAAGGGCAGGATGGCTTGCGCGGGCAGGTCGACGGATTCTTGGATAGCTTTCGGGCGCAGGATGGCTTTGCCAAGCTCGGCGCCCGCTACTTGAAAGACGAGATGAAATTTCTGGAAGCCGAAGGCATTCCGTTCATTTTGAGATAAAGACCGCCCACCGCGCCAATGAACCGTCGCCAACAGATCGCCAACGCCCTGATCGCCATCTCGCTGGTGGCGCTGGTGGGTTGGCTCTGCACCACGGTTTTCGCGCTATTGGGCAGGCAGACCGATTGGTCAAAGGCGTGGGAATACCGCGAAACTCTGTGGCGCGGCTGGTGGGTGACCTTGGGGATTTCCTGTGCCGCGCTGGTGGGTAGCCTGATTTTCGGGCTGCTTTTCCTGTTTGGCCAGCGGTCGTCGTTGGTGGTCGTGCGCTGGACTTGCCGGGCCTTTCTCGAATTCGTCAGAGACACCCCGTTGCTGGTGCATTTGTTGTTCGGGTACTTCGTGATCTTTGCGCCGCTGATCTCGCGACCGCTCAGCGAGCAGGGCTTCGACGACAAATGGATCATCGGCGTGTTGCTGTTATCTGTTTTCGAAGGGGCCTATCTCGGCGAGATCCTGCGCGGCGGGGTGGAAAGCATCCCGCGAACCCAGTGGGAATCTGCGCGGGCGGTGGGGTTCAGCCCGTTCCAAGTTTATCGCTACGTCATATTCCCACAGGCCTTGCGCCGGGTGTTGCCGGCGATGGCGGGCCTGTTTGTCTCGCTGATCAAGGATTCCTCGCTGCTCAATGTCATCGGCGTGGCGGAGTATTTTTACAACACCCGCAACTTCATTTCCCGTTCCTACGCCGGCTTGGAAGGCTACATCCCCTTGGCCTTGGGTTATCTGATTCTCACCCTGCCCGTCGCGTGGCTATCGCACTGGCTGGAAAAACGTTTTCGCCATGAAACTTGACGCCATCGCCCTTACGAAATGCTACGGCGTGACGCGCGCGCTCGACGGGCTTTCGCTGTCCGCGGCGTCTGCCCGCGTGTTGGTATTGATCGGCCCGTCGGGTGGCGGGAAAAGCACGCTTTTGCGGGTACTCGGCGGGCTCGAAAGTGCCGATGCGGGGACGGTGCGGGTCAACGACCACCAGCTCTGTACCGATCCGGCCGCCCTCCAAGCGTATCGCCGCAAAAACGGCTTCCTCTTTCAGCAGTTCAACCTGTTTCCCCACCTCACGGCCCTGCGAAATATCGCGCTGCCGTTGGAAAAAGTCCACGGCTACTCGCCCACGGCGGCCCGTGCGCTGGCGGAACAATCGCTCAGTCGCTTCAATCTGCAAGACCACGCGGCAAAGCTGCCTTCACAGCTTTCGGGTGGCCAGCAGCAGCGCGTCGGCATCGCGCGCGCCGTCGCGCATCAGCCGGAGGTCTTGTTTCTCGACGAACCCACCTCCGCGCTCGACCCCGAAATGACGGCGGAAGTGCTGGAGCTGATCCAGGAAATCTCAGAAGCAGGCCAGGACATCATCCTCAGCACCCATGAAATGGGCTTTGCCCGCGCGGTGGGCGATCAAATCGCCTTCGTGGCCGCAGGCAAAATCGAAGAATCCGCTCCGCCCGCGAGCCTCTTCGGTACGCCCAGATCGCCACTCTGCCAGCGCTTTCTGTCACGGGTAATGCGGTATTAGCCGGCCTTCCACGGCCGTGTTACCTCGAGTACAAGGCGTGTTACCTCGAGTACAACGTGTGTTACCTCGAGTACAACGCGTGTTACCTCGAGTACAACGTGTGTTACCTCGAGTACAACGTGCGTTACCTCGAGTACAACGTGTGTTACCTCGAGTACAACGTGTGTTACCTCGAGTACCACGTGGTGTTACCTCGAGTACATCGCCGATTTACCTCGAGTACCACGGGTGGTTCCTTAAGAATCGAAACGGAGCTTGCGCCATCGGGTGATAAATCGGAATCAATGCGGGGCATGAACGAAGCGGAAGTGATGAAAGCTTGCGGGGAAGAGGGAATCCGCCAGATGGTGACGGCATTTTACCGCCGCGTTCGCGCCGATGATCTGATCGGCCCGATGTATCCCGCCGATGATTGGGAGGGCTCCGAGGAGCGACTGGCGGATTTCCTGTTGTTTCGTCTGGGCAGCTCGAACCGCTACCTGGAAACGCGTGGGCACCCGCGCCTGCGGATGCGGCACCTGGGCTTCAAGATCGGCCTCGCGGAGCGTGACCGTTGGCTGGAACTGATGTCGGCCGCGATGGAGGAAACAGCGGTGCCAGCCGCCGCGCGCGCATTTCTGGATCCATTTTTCGCCCAAGTCGCTGATTTCATGAGAAATCAGGCGGATCGATAATCGCTGCATTTTCCATTGGCGGATTGGCAGCCGCCGTTGCAGGGTTCCAGCGGATTCATCGACTTATGCCAGACCCAACGGAATCGGTCATCATCGCCACGTTCAGCGCGGCGCTTTGCGTTTTTGTGCTCGCGGCGGTCGTGCGCTACCAGTTTGGAAGAAGGCCCGTGCCCGGAGCTGAGGTCGAGCCGCCCGAACTCCCCACGGGCCGGGTGCCAACGCATTTTTATGGCCCGCTGGATTTGCTGGCCATCGGGTTCATTTTGGTGGTTTTTTTCAGCCTCGTCATCGCCTCGGTTCGGGCAGGCAGCAAGGCGGAGACGGTGCTGGGGTATGCCGCGCTGCTCCAGTCGATTATTTTTCAATTTGGCGTCGCTGGCATTGCCACGCTGATGGTTGTGCCGCGCATTCGTGTTTCTGAATGGCTGGGCTTGAAGTGGCCGGCGTGGCACTGGATTTTTCTCATCGCGCCGATCACGGTCGTTGCGATGTGGATCTTTTTTGGTGGGCTGCAAGCATCCGGCTACATGAAATGGATCGAATCTTTCGGCGTCGAAACGGTCCAAGACACGGTCAAAATCTTTCAGAAATCCAGCAATTCGATCGTGCTGGGGTTGATGGCGTTTGCCGCCATCGTCGTGGCACCGCTTTGTGAAGAAATTGTCTTTCGCGGGTACCTTTACCCAGTGATGAAAAAGTTCTCCGGGCCTTGGGTCGCAGGGGTCTGCTCCGCCCTCATTTTTGCGGCGGCGCATGGCAGCCTTGTGGCGTTGCTGCCGCTTTTCGTTTTTGGCTGCGTGCTGGTTTTCATCTACGAGAGAACAGGCTCGCTGTGGGCGCCCATCGCCATCCATTTTTGCTTCAACGGGGCGACCGTCATGATCCAGATGGCAGTCCGCTACCTCCATTTGCCGCTGGATATCGCGCCATGAAAACCCTCCGCGACATTAGTGAAACGGCTTTGATTCACCGCTTGGTCGGCTTGGTGCCGCGGGACCAAGCGCCCATGGCCGGGCCGGGGGATGATTGCGCCGTCATTGATCTCGGGCCGCAATTTCAACACCTGCAGTTGTTGAAAACGGACGCGCTGGTTGAAAATGTCCATTTCCTGCCTGACGCCCCTGCCCGAGCGGTTGGCTGGAAGGCGGCCGCCCGGGTCGTCTCCGATTTTGCCGCCATGGGCGGGCGGCCCGACCGGTTTCTGATCACCCTGGCACTGCCGCCGGAGACGGCGATCACCTGGGCGGAAGACCTCTACCGGGGCATCGGCGATTGCCTGCAAGCCTTCGGAGGCCTGCTGGCCGGGGGGGAGACGACCCGCGTGCCCACCGGTTCCGCTGCAGTCATTTCGATCTCGGCGACTGGCAGCGTTTGTCGGGATCACCTCGTCCTGCGCTCCACGGCCAAACCGGGCGACGCGCTCTTTGTCACCGGCACGCTCGGCGGTTCGATCCATGGCAGGCACCTCGATTTCACCCCGCGCCTCCGGGAGGCGGAGTGGCTGGTGAGGAATCAAAAACCCACGGCGATGATGGATCTTTCCGACGGCTTGGCGCAGGATCTTCCCCGTCTGGCCAGCGCGTCGGGCTGCGGTTTTGTGGTCGACGAGGCTTCCTTGCCGCTCAACCCCGGCTGCACGGCGGCGCAAGCACTCCGCGACGGCGAGGATTTTGAAATCCTCTTCACCCTGACCGCCCCACAGACGACCGAACTGGTCGCCGCCTGGCCAGCCTTTTTTCCAGAACTCTCCCTGACTTGTATCGGCCGGATCGTGGAGGTCGGTTCTGGCGACGTGCTGGAAGGGGGATGGGATCATTTTGCAGGCTAGCCAGGGCCGCGTCGCACTCGGTTCGATGCGCCATCAATCGACCCAAAGGAGCCGCGGGTTTCGGACTCCTATCTCCTAAATCCCAGTTGACAAAGGTTAGGTCGTGCAGTTGTTTATCCGCCGAAGTTGATATGCCACGAAAAACCCACCGGCACTTTTCCAAGTGCACAGTATTTATCGCGTGTTCGCTCCTTGGAGCCATCGCGGCTACCCCGTCTCGGGCGCAGAATGCTCCGGCGCCTGCCGCAGCGGCTCCGGCAGAGTTTGTGGCGCCGTCCACGGTGAATCGTTTTTTCAAAGAAATTGATGCGGCATTTACGGCCAAGGATTACGCGACCGCCGCCGTAAAGATTCAAGAGCTGCTGCCAAAACTGAGCGGCAACCCGAACGCGCCGTTTGAACAACTCTATTTCAACATCGGCCTCGCTCACCTTCTGGGCCAAAAGCCCGCCCAAGCCGAAGCGGCTTTCGTGGATCATTTGAAACGTTATCCCAAGGGTGAATACGCCAGCAAGGCGAACCTTGGCTTGGGCCGTGCTCTGATTCTGCAGAATTCACCGGAAAAAAAGCAGTTGGCCATCGAGCCTTTGAAACGCGCGGCGACAGACCCCAAAAATCGTGCGGAAGCGGGCCTCATGCTCGGTCAAGTTTACACGGATTTGGGCAAGCGCGAAGAGGCGATGGTCGTTTTCAATAGTCTGATTGGTTCGGACGTCCGGTCGCCCCAACAGACCACTGCGGCGGTGGAAGTCATTGGCTTGCTGGCGGATGCCGGCAAGCTCGAAGATCTTATCTCCTATCTGGATCATCTTCGCGACCAGTCCGGCGTTCGCAATGCCATTTGCTGGTATGTCAATCAGCTGGTCGTCCGCGGAGACGAGTTGGTCGGCTCCCAATCCTACGAGCCGGCACTCGCGATCTATCGGTTTATCCCGCCTTACAGTCAGATTCTCGAGATCCAAAAGATGACGCTCGAGGTTCAACGCAGGGACCAGAAACAGCTTGAAAACAAGGTGAAGGCAGAGGAGGCCAAGCCTATGAACCAGCGTTCCATCGCCTCTGAACTGCTCAGCGATCTCAAGCCGGCGATCGAATTGATCGAGAAGGCGCTGGCCGCGGTCGAGGGCAAAGTGGACTTGGACTCGATGGTGTTGATGCGGCGGGCACGCTGCCTCTACCACCTTGATCGTCTGGAGGAGGCGCTGGTCTGTTTCCGCACGATACGCACAAAGTATTCAACGGCACCCGATGCTAAATCGGCGGCCTACGCGGAGATCATCATTCAAAACAAACTTCAGAACATCCCCGTGATGAAGACCTTGTGTGATGCCTATGTGCGCAAGTATCCAAATGCGGAGAATGTCGAGCAAGTCGCCGCCTTGGCAGGGGAAATCCTCGTCCAGTCGGGCAAGTGGGATGAAGTCGGCAGCTTTTACCGCAATCTGGAAGTCAAATTTCCGCAGTCCGAGAGTCTCGACCGCTACACGTTTTTCCAAGGCGTCGCCGCGTTTCAAGGCGGCAACTTCAAGGAGTCGGCGCCGATATTCACGCAGTTCCTGAAGAAATTCCCCAACAGTCCGCTGCTCGAAAATGCGCTCTACTATGTGGCAATGTCGAATTTCCTGACCAACCAGTACAAACAGACGCTCGCCAGTTGTACCGAATACCTGTCCCGCTTTCCCGATGGCCGTTATGCCGGCGACATGCGTTATCGGCTCTCGTTCATTGACTTCAACGACAAGGAGACCGATCAGACCGACAAGGTCATCGCCGACCTGACGAAGTTCTTGAACCAGCATCCGGACGACTCGGCAGCGGGTTCCATGCATTGCCTCCTCGCCGACAGCTACAAGAAAAAGAAATCTGACAAGGCGGACGAGATAGCGAAGTTTGAAAAGCTGGCCTTCGAAAGCTATCAAAAAGCGACTGAGACCGAGAGCCTTGACGATGTGATTCAATATGCGCTGGATTCGGCGACGGCACTGCTGCAAGGCAAGAAGGATTGGGCGGGGATTGCTGCGCTTCACAGCGGCTTCCTCAAGCGCAAACCAAGCAGCGCGCTGGCATTGATGTCCGCCACCGAGGTCGCCAAAATGAAGGTCCGCGAAGGTAAGGGGGCGGAAGCTGCCGAGATGCTGGCAAATTCGCTCAAGTCGCGAATGAATGATCCCGCCTCCGAGCAAGTCGAGCTCCTAATCGACGAGTTGGTCAAGACGTTGGTCCCTCCCCGCAAAAAGGCGGTTGAAGTCGACCTCGATGCGATCGACCGGCAATTGCTGGACATCCTCAACAAGACGATCGGTGGCCGGGAAAACGCCACCACCAGTGCCCGTATTTACTACGCCCGCGCCCGCCTCGCGCAACTGTTGAAGCGGGCGGATCGTTCTGATCTCTACCTCAAGGGGATCGCGACGATCAACTCGAAGGACCCGTCCGTTCTCAGCCCGGCACTGCTGGCAGTCTCCGGGGATATTCTCCTCAAACTCGGCAACCTCGATGGGGCCGAGGCGATGTTTCAACGGCTCAGCAACCGATACCGGGACGGCATGTTTGCGGATGCGGGGCCAGTCGGGTTGGGCTACATCGCCCTCGCTCGCAAACAACCGGCGGAGGCATTGAAAATTTTCGACACGGCCCTGGAGCAAAATCCCGGCACGTCACGGTTCAAGGAAACGACATTGGGCAAGCTGCAGGCGATGTTTGATCTGGGCCAATTCGAGCCCGCAGAAAAACTCGCACTGTCGATCGTGGGTGACAAAACTTTCCGTGGTGAGACCGCAGGCAAGGCCTATCTGCTCCTCGGCAAGGTCTACTCCAAACAATCCGACAAAGCCGTGGAGCAAGAAGCCAAGCTCGAATTGCTCAAAAAGGCTCACGGCACTTATCAACGGGTCTATGTAGCCTACCAGAGCACTCCTGAAATTTGCGCAGAGGCCTACTGGCAGGCCTACGAAATCGCAATCGCTATGGGCAATCAAGAGCTAGCGGATGAGACGATCAAAGCCCTAGCCGCCAATCCTAAACTTCAGAACACCGAACGTGCCAAGAAGGCGATCGAGTTAGCCAAGTAATTTTCTCTAGCCATGATGCCTCCATCGTACTTATTTCGTTCAGTCCTGCTGGCAGGCGCGGCCTTCGTCCTGCCCGTGTCACAGGCTGGGGCGGGCGAGCCGGTCCAGATCGTTTTTCAGAACGGTCGATCGGTGCCGATCACGGCGGTGGCCCTGCAGGGTGACACGCTGACGATCACGGCCGAGTTTGAAAAATTCACCGTGGGACAGGTGTTTCCGCTGGCGATTGCGGACCACGTCTACGGCGAGAAGCCCGTGGCGGTGAATCAGGGGATCGCCCTGTTGCTGATGGGGAATCCAGTCGAGGCGCTGAAACTCTTGGAGCCAGTTCTCGCCGCGCAGCAAATCACTGCGAGGATTCCGGGAAATTTCTGGCTCGAAGTGGCCCGCGCTTCGCTAGTCGCTCACGCCGTGAACGGCAACTCGGCTAAATGCAACGAACTCGGCAAGGCAATCTCGGATTCGACACCCGCCCAAGGCAGCGACCCAATTGTTGCGCTGGGCAAGGTCCTCTTGATGTCCTCCAGCGAGCGAGTTGAGGATAAAGAAGTGGTCCTGCGCGATCTGGCGACCGGCAATTCGCCCGCAGACGTCGCGGCTTATGCCACATTTTATCGAGGAAATCTGCTTAAAACCGCCAATCGTGATGCTGAAGCTCTCGAGTCTTACCTGATGGTTACCGGTCTTTATCCGTCCGGTTGCCTGATTATTAACGGCGCCGCTGGGCTGAACGCCTCGAAGCTCCTCGTCGCCCTTGGTCGTCGCAAAGAAGCCGATATTCTTCTCAAGGATTCCGCGCGCGATGCGGTTAATACCCTCGTGGCCACAGAAGCCAACAAGGCCCTTGAAACTCTGAAATAAACCACCATCTTTACATCCAACCACCTCTCACTACCTACGCCATGAAAAATACCATTCAAAAGGCTGTTTACGCAGCACTCCTGTTCCTTCCAATGACAGCGTATGCCTCTGCAGCAGGAGGCAAGGCGGTTGAAAAAAGCTTTATCGACGTCCTCAAAGACGGTGGCTGGTGTATGTATCCCATCGGTCTTTTTTCGGTCGCCACCGTCTGGCTGATCATCGACATCTGGTTCCGCACCGATGCCAAGAAAATGTGCCCAGAGGAGGATGTGACGGTTGCCAAGCAAGCCTTTCTGGCGGGCGATTACGTGGGAGCTTATCAGGCGATGAAAACGGCGACGAGTCCCTTTGCAAGCGTGGTGCGCTCGGGGCTAGGCTCCATCGGTTATGGCAAGAACGCCACCGAAGAAGCGCTTATCGCCGAAGTGGAGAAGGCAAACTCCACGCTTCAAACGCGAATCAACTACCTTTCGGTGATCGGGGTTTGCACGCCGATGGTGGGTCTCCTCGGCACGGTGTCCGGGATGCGTGGCGCCTTCGCCAGCCTTGGCTCCGCGGGTATTGGCGATCCAGCAGCACTTTCCGGCCACATCGGCGAGGTTCTGATCGCTACCGCATCTGGACTCTTCATCGCGATTCCTGCATTCATGGGCTTCTATTTCCTGCGCAATAAACTACAGGGCGGTATTCACCATCTGGAAGAACAGGCGGAGCGCCTATTCCGCAATGCGCCGTATGATTACCTCAAGGATGCGGACGTTGGACAGGAAGAGACGTTTGCAGCACTGCCAAACTGGATCGAGAGCCCGGAAGGCGCCGCTTGAGCCGTCCCGCGTAAAACCTAACAAGTAACGATCAAAAACCATGGCTGGGGGTGGTGGAGGAGGTGATAGTGGCGAACCGGAGTTTCAAATTGCTCCGATGATCGACGTGCTGCTGGTGCTGCTGATTTTCTTCATGAGTATCACGTCGGCGGAAGTCTTAAAAGTAGACAAGAACATCAAACTTCCAATTTCAGCCAACGCCAAGAAGCGCGACCCGGAAATGTCCAAGCACGAGGTGGCGATCAACGTGCGCTGGCTGCCGGTGGAAAAGAGAGCGGTTCTCTTGGTCGATGACCGTGAGTATCCCGCGATCGAGGAACTGGTTCCCCATCTTAAGGCCAAGAAGGCAGCCGATGAAAAGCTGCGGGCGATTGTTCGCGGCGACGCGGCGCTTCCCGCCATCGAAGTCCAGCGGGTGATGAATCTGGTGGGTGAAGCTGGGATTGCTGACATTTCGTTTGCGGCCTCCAACAAATAAATTGTCATGAAAAGCCATCGAAAAAAGAGAGGCGGTTCCGAGGTGAATCTTGGATTCCAGATCGCACCGATGATCGATGTGGTTTTCGTCATCATGCTTTATTTCATGGTGATGGCGGGTGCTGTCCAAGTGGAGAATGCCCACAACACCAAGCTGCCTGGCACGGTGGCGACGGAATCCGGCACCCCATTGCCCGATGAGATCTCAGTCCGGGTGGAAGATGACGGACAAGTCTATCTCAACGATGATCCCTTGGATACGCCCGAGAGCAAGATGCTGCCTGAGTTTGCCGGCAACCTTAATCAACTCCGCGAGAGCAGCGAGGCTTCCAAGTCGGAAGTGTTGGTCACCATCTACGCCAACGAGCTTGCGCGCTACGAAAGGGTGATCGATGTTCTTGATGCCCTCAGCCGTGCGAAGATCTCCAATGTGACCTTCCAAGCGGGAAGTCCGGACTAAATGGGAGGTTTTTCGATCATTACTATAACACAAGTTTTACGATGGAATCTCACGATCAAGAAGTAACGGCAGCCCCCCGCAAAAAGAGCAGGCTCGGGGTTTTCAGCAAAATCGGAGGGGGAGCGCTGATGTTTGCAGCATTGGTTCACGTTGTTCTGCTGGTGGTTGGTGCCTTTTGGATTTTCCAAGTCATCCGTGAACCCGAAAAGAAAGTCGACTTCATGCCACCCGGTGGCGGTGGCGGTGAGCGTGGGGCTGAACATCAGGTGCAGCAGAAAAAACGCGCGCAAATCACTCCAACGGCGAACGTGAAGCGCGTCTTCGCTGAAGGGGCCACGGCCTCTTACGCGATTCCCGAGCAGGGTGACAACTTTGGTGAAATGTCCCCCCTCAGTGCTCCCGGTGGCGGGATGGCTGGCGGTTTAGGTGGAGCGGGATCGGGCCAAGGATTTGGCAAGGGCATGGGCGAAGGTGGCGGACTGGGTAAGGGAGGAGGTGTCGGCAAGCTATTTGGGATGATTCCCGAAACGATGCGCAAGCGCTGTTCGAAGGAGGATCGGCTGGCGCGTCTGGCAGAAAATGGCGGCGTTCCCGCCTGTGAAGAAGCGGTCATCAAGGCGCTGCGCTGGATGAAGTCTCAACAAAAACCCGATGGCTCATGGGAAGGAGCTTCTGGTGGCGCGCAACGAAGGGGCAGGGCCGCGTCTCAACAAAAAGCCGATGGCTCAGGGGAAGGAGCTGCCTGGGCGACCGGCCTCGCATTGCTGGCTTACATGGGCCACTGTGAGACCCCTGTATCGGACGAATTCGGCGAGTCTGCCACGAAGGGAATCGTGTACCTGGTGAATCTGGGTATGAAAAACAACGGCCGAATGGCGTCAAACTTTACGGATTACCATTGGATTTATGAGCATGCCATTTCCACTTACGCCCTGGGAGAAGCGGCCACGTTTTGTAAGGAGCTCAAGGTGGAGATCCCCGGCCTCATGGAGGTGACGGAAAAAGCCGGCCAGCTCATCATCGACAATCAGCATGAAACGGGTGGTTGGGCTTATGGCTTTGCCACCAAGGGCGGCGACCCCGACACATCAATCGCGGGCTGGCAAATTCAGGCTCTCAAGGCCTGTAGCCACACGAGTATCAAATACAAAGGCATGTCCTCGTGCATTTCAAAGGCACTCGCCTTTATAAATAAAAACCAGAACTCGAATGGCGGCTACGGTTACAGCAGTTCCAAGATCGAAAAAAAGTATACTTTCCTTGAAGAATATTTCACGACCACCGGTATCGGCATGCTTTGCAACCAGATGTGGGGAAAAGGCGAAAGCGCAGACGTTGCTAAAGCGTCCAAGTATATCTTGAGCAACACGCGGTTTGATTACAACACGCAATACTGCGATCTTTACGGCCACTACTATGAATCCCAGGCGATGATCCGGCGGGGGGGCGAAGAGTGGAAACAATACAATAAGATCTTTCGCGATCAGTTATTGAATAACCAAAACGCGAATGGATCATGGAACATGCCGGGTGGCGGCAAAAGACCACGGGCGGTGGCGCCGGAGTTTGTTAAAAACGAATTTTACCGGACCGCTCTTTGCACCCTCATGTTGGAGGTTTATTACCGTTTCCTCAGCTCGGACGGCGGCGGTCACCGCTCGATCCCTGGGATCTGATGACTGCGTGTGCGGGGTAGATGAATTCCAGCAGGGCTGAGCGCCGGTTTCTAGGGCTTGCCTTTGCGTGAGCGGGCCATAGTGTTTTATTTACGTTTATGAAGTGCTGCCAATTTTCAATCGCAGGTTTTTTGCTCTCGGCACTGGTTGCATCCGCCGCGGTGGCGCCACAGGTGCCGACCCCCGTGGCCAAGGAGGTGAACTTCCTCGAAGTCCTCGCCAGAGGTGGAGTGATGATGTATCCGCTGGGACTGATGTCGATCGTCACCGTTTTGCTGATCCTCGTATTCATGATCACGATTCGGCGCAACGCGATCGTCAGTGATCGCTTCATGGACACGGCCGAGGCAATGATCCGCAAACGCGACTTCGCGGGGCTCATCGCCTTCAGCCAAAACCGCAACGAGTGCATGGCCCGCATCACCCTGAAGGCGATGGGTTTTCTCGCGGCCAATCCGTCCACCTCTTTCGAGCATGTTCGCGAAATCGCGCAGGCCGAGGGCTCTCACCAAGCGGGTCAGCTGACGTCGCGGATCACCTACCTCTCCGACATTGGCTCGATTGCGCCGATGGTGGGTTTGCTGGGGACGGTGTTTGGGATGATTGAGGCATTCATTGAAATTTCCACGGGGGATGTTCACGGAGTGCGCCAGATGGGCTTGGCAGAGGGGGTGTCCAAGGCGCTGATTGCCACGGCAGGCGGCCTGGCGATCAGCATTCCCGCGCTCGCATTCTACTCGATTTTCCGCGGGCGGGTTCACAAATATGTCTCACAGCTGGAGGCGGCAGCCACTCACTTGTTGATTTTGTTGCATGCGCAGTTGGAGTGTCAGTTGCGGCCGGCCTACGAAAGCTCCGTGCTGGATCCGCGCGAGGATTATGCCATGCCGGCGGTCTCGCCACTCGTGGGCGAGCGGCGGGATGTCCAGGGAATCTAACACTGCCACGCGGATGAAATTCACGAGCCATCAGCCGCCACCGGTTGCCATGCAGTTGGCACCGATGATTGATATCCTCTTATTGCTGCTGAGCTTTTTCATCATCAGCTGGCAGTTCAGCAAGTCTGAGACGGAGCTCAATGTCTCCGTCCCAACGGCTCAGGAAGGGGCCGAGCCAGAGCGCGTCCGCGGCGAAATCATCATCAACGTCCTCGCGGATGGGATCATTCGTGTCGAGGGATTGGCGGTGGATCGTTCGCAGTTGTTCACCAAGCTTGCGGCGATTGCCAAGCAGTTCCAGAATCAGCCGGTGCGAATCCGTGGCGATGGGGGTGTGGCATATCAACGGATTGTCGAAGTCATCGACACCTGCCAAAAGGCAGGCATCTGGAATATTTCCTTCGCGACCCAGCGTCCGCCGGAAACGAAGTGATTGTCTTGGCAAAGCCACGGAAATAGGCAAACTCCGCAACTCTTGAAACGCGCGCTTGCACTCCTCATTCTTGCTGTCAGTCCGGCCCTCGCCCAAGTTCCGCGGGCGGTGTCGGTCGATCCGTCGCTAAGCGCGGACGCTTCAAACGATTTTTTCCTGCGGGGAAAAAACCTCTATGACTCGGCCCAGGCGGCCACCGCGATCGAGAGCCGCGTCGATTTTTTTCAACGGGCGGCGCAAATTTTTAACGACTACCTCTCCTCGTTTGTAGATCACCCGAACGCCGAGATGGCTTGGTGGTATCTGGGGAACAGCTATTACCAATCGGGACGGATTGACGATGGCAAGCGCTGCTTCAGCACCTTGCTGAACCGTTATGGCAAGGGCAAGTGGGTGGCGGCTGCGGCCTACACGCTCGCGGCGGATTATTACAACAAGGGGGAATACGTCTTCGCTGGGCCGCTGTTCGAGCGTTTCGCCACCAACGCCTTGAAGCCCGATGAGCGCTCGCGTGGCTATTACCTGGCAGGAAACTGCTATCGGCTCATCAACCGCGATCGCGAAGCCGCCAGCCTTTTCAAGAAAGTGATCAGCGATCCTGCCGGGGGATCGTACACCGGGCAGGCCAAGGTCGCACTCGGTCATCTCTTGGCGAAGTCTGGGAAATCGCAGGAAGCGCTCGCTCAGTTTGAAGAAGTGGCCAACTCACCCAGCGCTGCGAAAGTCCGCGCTGAAGCATTGCTGCATGCCGCGCTGGCGGCCAATCAGCTCGGCCAAACGGAATTGGCGGGGAAGTATCTTCAACAGGTCCTGAGCACGGCAGGCATGGAGGATTTTCGCACGGATGCGCAGACCGCGCTGATGGCCAATGAATTTAAGAAAAACGATTACCGCAAAGTCGTTGAGATTTTCCGCAGCAACGACACGCATGGGGTGGGCGAAAAGGCCGCGGATCGCCTGATGATCGCCGGGCGCGCCTACATGCGTCTCAAACAGCCCAATGAAGCGTTGCAGTTGTTCCGCGATGTCGAGCGACTGGTAAAACCTGAGACGGAGCAGGCCTTCGATGCCTCCTATTACCGCTTGCTGTGCTTCTTTGAAATCGAAGGTCGCCATTTGCCCGATCAGGTGGATGGGTTCCTGCAGCTTTACCGCAAGTCCCGCCCAAATGATCCACGCATCCATACGGCTTTGATGATGAAGGCGGAAAGCCTCTTCTCCAACAAAAACGTGGCGGCCGCAGCGCAGGTGTATAGCGAGGTGAACGCTAGCGCCGTGAGCGAAAAAAACCGCCCGGGGCTGCTCTATCAGCGCGGCTGGTGCCTTTCCGAGGCGGGCGACGCCCAAGGCGCGGCCCGCTCATTCAGCGACTTCATCAGTAAGTACCCGGCCGACTCGAGGATCCCTTCCGCCCTCGGCAAACGTGCCAAGGCCTACGCCGAAAGCTCCGAGCCTAAGAAGGCGATCGCCGACTTTGATCGTCTAACGGCGGCGGGAATGCCAGAAGATCTCACCTCATTTGCCTGGCTGGAGTCTGCCCGCCTGCGCCGCACCGAGGGCAATATCCCAGACATGATCGTCCGCTATGAGAGGCTGTTGAAAAACGTCAAAGACCTCAGCGATAATCTCCAGGCTGAGGCCCACTACTGGATCGGCTGGGGCCAGGTGAAAACCAACGCCGCCAAGAATGCCGTGCTGCATCTGGAAAAAGCCCGCACCCTGCGCCCGGATGCCTATCGCAAGCACAGCGGCATCTTGCTGGCCCTCGGCTACTACGCTGCCCAGGATCCACAGAAACTCGCGGCCGAAATCAATCTCGCGATCGAAGGCGGCTACCAGACGGACATTCCCGACCAGGTGATCCAGTGGTCTGGTATGCAGTCCTACAATGCCGGCGATTACGATTTTTCCGCCAAGTTCTTCGCCCTTGTTTCCAACCCCACAGAACCCCGCGAAACCCCCAAGGAAGTCTGGCGCTATCTCGCCAAGGCCCGCCTTGGAATCGGCGATGCCGAGGGTGCGCTGACGGCCGTCAACAACGTGCTGGCCGTTGAGGCCAATTCCGGGTGGAAGGCTGACGGCTTACTCGATCAAGGTCGCGCCCTGCTGGTGCTCAATCGCGCCGAAGAAGCTCGCAAGTCGGCAGATGCGGCATTGGAACTCCGCCCGCAGGGCCACACCAGTGCCGGGCTCAACATCCTCGTCGGGGATCTCGACCTGAAGGCGGGCGACGCCAAAACTGCGGCGGGCAAATACCTCATCGTCGTTGAGTTTCACGACGACCAAGAGCTCAAGCCGCTCGCGTTGTCGAAGCTGATTTTAGCCCTTGAAAAGCAAAACGACCGCTCTGAAGCTGAAAAATACCGCCAGCGCCTCAAGACTGAGTTCCCGGATTGGAAAGCGCCCGTCCGATAAGATCCGCGCGATCCTCTTTTCTGCTTTCCCAAGTCTGTCCGATCAACGATTCCTTTCCCGCGTCCATGACTCCTGCCATCATCCCCATCCCTGCGTCCAAACCTAGCAAGCGCAAATCTGAAAGCGCTTGGACTCCTCAGAAATCTTCCGAGCTCTATGGTGTCGAGACTTGGGGGCATGGCTTTTTTGATGTGAACAAAAAGGGCCACGTCACCGTTCGCCTTGAAGACGACGAAGCCCAGGCGGAAGTCTCGCTGTTCGAGGTCATCGACGGTCTGCGCGACCGCGGCACTCACTTGCCCGTTCTCCTCCGTTTCCGCGATCTGTTGCATTCCCGCATCGCGGAAATCAACGAATCCTTCCGCAAGGCGATCAAAGATTCCAAGTACCGCGGCGAATATCGCGGCGTTTACCCGATCAAGGTCAACCAACAGCGCCAGGTCATCGAGGAAATCGCCGAGTTCGGCAAAAAGTACCACTACGGCCTCGAAGCCGGCTCCAAGCCCGAGCTCATCGCCGCCCTCGCCCACATGCACGATCCCGAGGCCTACCTCGTCTGCAACGGCTATAAGGACGAAGAGTTCATCGACCTCGCCCTCCACGCGCAGAAAATGGGCCTGCGCATCATGCTCGTTTTGGAAATGCCCAGCGAGCTCGATCTCATCCTCGAACGCTCGCGCAAAATCGGCGTGCTGCCCAATCTCGGCGTGCGCGTCCGCCTTTCCACCAAGGGCTCCGGCCATTGGCAGGACAGCGCCGGCGATAAATCGGTCTTCGGCCTCAACGCATCCCAAGTCATCGCGGTCGTCGATCACCTCAAGGAGACGGGCTACATCGGCTGCATGAAGATGCTGCACTACCACCAAGGTTCGCAGATCCCTAACATCGCTGCCATCCGCGAAGGCGCGACCGAGGCGGTCCGCATGTACTGCGACCTCGTCAAGGAAGGCGCACCGATGGGCGTGCTCGACATCGGTGGCGGCATGGCGGTCGATTACGACGGCTCGCACACCAACTTCCACTCCTCTTGCAACTACTCGGTCGCGGAATATTGCACCGACATCGTCGAAGTCGTCTCCCAGATTTGCGACAAGGCCGGGGTGGCTCACCCCAATCTCATTTCCGAGTCGGGACGCGCCGTGGTCGCCTACTATTCGGTTCTCGTTTTCAACATTCTCGACGTCACCAGCGCCCAGAATAGCGACGCTGCCCCCGCCGTTCCCGAAAACGCGCCGCAGAACCTGATGAACATCATCGAGGTCAACAAGGTCATTCGCAAAAACAACCTTCAGGAGTGCTTTAACGACGCCATCTACTACCGCGACCAGATGCGCGCGCAGTTCTTCTACGGTGCCGCCACCCTGCGCGAACGCGGCCTGGCTGAGGCCTGGTTCTGGCACATCGTCACCCGCATTTCCAACCTCATCGCCGAACTCGACGACATCCCGGAAGATCTCCGCGAGCTGTCTTCCACCCTTGTCGATTTCTACTACGGCAACTTCAGCCTCTTCCAGTCGCTGCCCGACTCGTGGGCCATCGACCAGGTTTTCCCCGTCATGCCCATTCACCGGCTCGACGAAAAACCCCGCAATCGCGCCGTCCTTGCCGACATCACCTGCGACTGCGACGGGAAAATCGACCGATTCATCGACAAGGAAGACGTCGCCAAGATCCTGCCGCTCCATGATTTTAAACAAGGCGAGCCCTACTACCTCGCGGTTTTCCTTGTCGGCGCCTATCAAGAAACCCTTGGCGACCTCCACAACCTGCTCGGCGACACCAACGTCGTCGGGGTCCACCTTGAAAAGGGCAAGCCCGTCTACACCCACGAAGTCGAGGGCGACACCGTTGCCGACGTGCTCAGCTACGTCGAGTTCGACCCCAAGGAGCTCGTCACCCGCTTCCGCAACTTCGCCGAAAAAGCCGTCACCGAAGGCCGCATCTCGCCCAAAGAGCGCCGCGAGATTCTCGACCTCTTCCGCGAAGGCCTTGCTGGCTACACCTACTTCGAAAGCTAAGCGTCAGCCTGCTCATTGGCCAAGTTCGCCAGAGCGCGAAATGTTTCACTTCGCCGCAGTCGCCACGCTGGGGGCTGCCAGTGATGTTCCTCTGCAAACTTCTGCCGAGGAATAGCACCGCGCGGCGCATTGGCCTTATCAAGCGGAAGGGCATAGGCGGATCGGAAGCACACGCGGTGATCGGGGTGTTTATGGGGGGGGTACTCACGGGAGAAATCCTCACAAAGGCGAGTAATGCTACTACAAAAACCAATCAAGCATCATTCAGGGTTCCGCCAACTCGACCGGATTCACGATACCTTGTCGATTGCTTCTGGAAAAGCTCCAGTAACTCCCTGTGCTCTTTGAGTGTTTGGTCCAGTTCCTTTCTCCAGAACGATGAGCGAACTTTCCGTTCTGTCTTATCCAGCTGACTTTCTTGGAAGGCGCCGCACGAATCGAAAAATTGGACGTATTCCTGGTGGCGGGTATATTGCGTGGCGGCTCCAGCCCGGGCCGATTGGGTTAGGGTCTTGCTGATTTCATCAAGATTGTTCCGCAAAGGATGGCCTGTGGTCATCGCCAACAGTTCCTGAGCATCTTTCGAGAAATTATCCGGAAGGTGGAAGCCGTCCTCAGCGGTTTGCAACCGGGAGATCGTCCATAACAATGCGCTGTTGACGTTGCACTCCCGGACTAGCGCCCGTTCCTCGGCCAACTCGTCAAGGGAGGCTTTGATCCAAGCATGATCCCTGCCGGGAATCCATGCAATGCGACGGATTTCCTGTTCGGTTCCCTTCGCCCAGATCGTCTGATTGGTCCTCATGTAGGAAGCGATGCCAACCACTTCGCCGCGAGAAGTGACAATCGGCCCCCCGCTGTTGCCTTGAATGAACTCACAGTCCACTTCGATCTTCGCGGGCCCCACTCCCTTGACGTGGCCGCGAAGCGTCTTGAGAATCCTCTCTCCGCCACTGTCCCCCAGCGTCCAGACTTCAAGTCGCTTTTCGATGGTTTCGCGACTCGCGAATCGGAGTGAAAACTCCGGAGATCCAATCAACGGGAATCTGACGATGTCGATGCCGGGCTCATCGCTCAGACTCACCGGTTTTCCAACGACCTGACCTTGGGAAGAGACCTGCACGGTTCGACCTCGAAAATCGCTGAATTCGAGAGCCCCTGAGGAGGCAACGTGAACGTTTGTGTAAACATAGCATTTGCCGCCATCCGCCGCAATGAATGCCGTGCCAGAGCCTTCGTCGCTTCGCGCCATGAGAACGCATTTCTCCGCTTCTTCGATTGATATGGCCCACCGGCCGGTGGCGGCGGGTGGTAGTGTTTCATCGATCTTCGACGGCGCGCTTGTGGTAACGTTTTCCCCGCGTTGATCGTGGGGAGTTGAGTGAACGGAACCGTTGCCGGAAGGCCGGGACAGCGAACAGATGAGCAAGAAACAGACAATGCCGGCGGCGGCCAGTCCGATTCCCAGCAAGGACACGGGTCTAGCAAGAGCAGGGCGCGCGGGTGTGGATTCGCCCCGCCGCAATCGAGAGACTGGAATTACCTTCGGGGCTGTTAGGCCCGAGGGCTTGGGATCAGGAAAGTTTTTCAGTATTTCCGCCGCGCTGCGCCACGTCGGGTCGCTTCGGGTCCATGCGGGTGTGTCCGGAGGAATGCTTCCCAAGCGGATAGAGCCGGCAAGGGCGGTTGGGGAGAACGGGCCCTTTTGCCCGTTCTCCCTCCAGATGAAGATTTCTGCCTTTTCATTCACGCGATTGGCGTAGCGTCAAAGCGCATGCACCCCTTCCAGCGGAGGCGGCGTTGAACGCGGAGTTGGGGTTGTAGTGACGGAAAATCATCGAAACAGGGCGGCTGGTAGGGGTTGTCATGGCGCGTCTTGTTGTGCTCTTCTTATTTCTTTTTTAAGTATCTGTCGGACTCAAAGTCAGAGACATTGAATTCGAAAACGACATCGCCTTGCTGGTAAAACGGAACCGATATCTTCACTTTCTTCGCCTTCAGCATACTTTCGATAAAGCGCTGAGAGTCTCGAATAAATAGCGAAGTGGTGCTGTGGTCTGCCGGACCCTCGACCCGGTAACTGATGGGAGTTCCTTGATCGAATACCACCTCGACTGTCGTATCTTTATATGATCGGACAAGCATTTGTCCCTTCTCAACCCGCAGAATCAAATCTTTGCCATGTTGAGGGTGAGTTCGTTGCATTAGTTCAGCTCTTTGGGCCCCTTTATACGGAAAATCAAAGCTCACTTGATTAATGCTCTTCACCACCGCAAGGTATGTAGGCTTACTGGTCAATTCGTCTGTTGTTATGTGATACTTCCACTTGAATTCGGCCATTCGATTAATCTCTTCAGCTATTGAGTCTCTCGTTTCTTTTGTGAGTCTTGTAACGGGAAATAAATAATCCTTGCCGTCGTCTTTGCGGATTAAGATTCTGTCACCTTGCTGAGAAACAATCTCGGCAACTACCTTTCGGCCTTCAATGTCGATGAGTTCAATGGGTGCTCCGTTCAAGACGGAAATCAGCGCCACAGCGGTCAGAGTGAAAGAAACCAAAAGTGATGGTATGGTCTTCATTTTTTGCACAACAGCCTGATCAATCGTTATGGTTGTTGTCGATTCAAAATATCGCTGAATTACGGAAGTATGGCCAAAATCCAGTGATCCGCGATTTTCTAAACTTGGAGGCTTGACGCAAGTTTGACTCTGACGCAGTCTCCAGAAGGCTCATTGCCGTTAGCACCGTGGAATCAAACGCTCATAACAAACTCCGCATCGTCGACTGCCTATCAGGGAAAAAGGCCACAGCGGACGTTGGAAGCTTCATGATCGGCAGCGCTCCCGCCAGTGACCTCAGGACAGGTGGAGGAGATGCGGATCACGTCCTGCTCAATATCACCCGCGTGCTGAATTCTTTTTACATCTGTCCGGGTGGTGGCGAACAATCCCTGCTTTTTGACGGGCAGGAAGTCCCCAACATCGGAGTTAGTGATGGTGTGGAGCATACCGTTGTCGTTAAGGGTTACCCCTTTGTCGTCCGGATGTTGAAAGATCAGGATCATGGAGAGGAGTGGCTCCGATCCATCGACCCTGATAGCTGGCATGTTTACAAGCGCAGCGTCCAGGAATGGGCGGGGCCGGTGAGCAGCTCGGAGCTTCCCTTGATGACAAACTGTGAACCTGGCGAGATCATCATCATGTGTGCGGGCATGAAGGACATGGGCTTCTACCCCCATCAGATCATGACCCGCCTGCTTGGACCCGCCGCAAACGGCGTGAATCATTCCTCCGTTTCAACCGGGTCCGTCCAGTATGAGGTTCCAGAAGTCAATATGGAGTATGGCGAGTTCACGTGCCCGGTATGCTGGTTCCGTTTCGACCGTGGCGACGTGATGAACATCGCGATTCATGCCAGCCTGCGGGGCGACCCGATTCTAGGTGAAGAGCATATGCAGCGCTTCCTGGCCAGCCGCTTCAACGGCCGCGGACAGGCGCTCGACGCCATGGGGCTTACGTCTCCGGAAATCGCCTGTCCGCACTGCCGCCGCAAGCTACCCCCCAATTTCCTCGACCAGCCCCACCACATTTTCTCGATTGTGGGGGCGCCATCCTCCGGCAAGTCTTACTACCTCAGCGTGCTTGTCAAAATGATACAGGACGTTGCCTTCAAGCAGTTCGGCGTGACGTTTCGCGACGCGGCGCCATCGGAAAACGCGGTTTTAAACGACATGCGCAACCACCTATTCTCGGCCGGAACGCCGGAAGAAGCCTACCTCGCCAAGACCGATCTCGAAGGGGCTCTTTACGAAACGCTGCCTCGCCAGGGTCGCCAAGTCAGGTTGCCGAAGCCCTTTGTTTTCCGCATGTCGGAACGGGAGCGCGGTGAAGACGGCTTCTCGATCGTGTTTTACGACAACGCCGGCGAGCATTTCGAACCGGGGCGCAACAGCGCCGATTCTCCCGGAGCCCAACACATCGCGGTGGCTTCCGGGATCTTCTTCCTATTTGATCCACTCTACAATCCGGAGTTCCGGCGCAAACTGGATGGTCATTCCGACCCCCAGCTCGAGCAGCGGCGCAGCGATCAACAGGACATCCTGCTTGCCGAGTCCGAGACACGCGTCAAGGAAATCCTCGGGTTATCCACCAGCGAGCGCATCTCCACACCGCTCGCGGTGATTGCCGGCAAGTCGGATGCCTGGCTAAATATGCTCGGTGAAAAACCCCTTAAGCCGGCTTTCGAAAGCGGCCCGGAAGGTGCCCGCGTCCGCCTCGATCACCTCCGTGAGAATTCCGACCGTGTCCGTAAACTCCTGCTCGAGATCAGCCCGTCCATCGTTGCCAATGCCGAGGCGATTTCCTCGGATGTGATGTTTTTCGCCGCCAGTCCGCTTGGCCATCCCCCCGTGCGCTTCGAGGACAGCGAGGGAAACGTTAGGATCGGCCCCGATCCCGTGAAACTCAATCCGCAGCGCGTGGAGGACGCCACGCTGTGGGTGCTCTCGAAGATCGCTCCCAGGATGTTCCCATCTCATTCCTGATCCGCCATGGCCCAGCAGCTCGTTTACACTAGTGCCGGAAAACTCCTGGATGCCGGGCGCTCGGGCTTCGGTACCGTTGCCCGCTCGAAGAGCCTTTCCCCCCTTTTGGTCAGTGCCATTGAGCGGGTTTCCCAATTTGCCAACATCCGCGGCACGGAGCGTTCCCGGGTGATCTTCGTCCATCGCCGCATCGTCGCTGCGAACAACCGCGTCCACCTCATCAGCCGCATCGCCGATGCGGGCGCGGACTACACCGGCCGCACCAACCACATCGCGCATCACCTAATCGTCTCGCAGGAGGAAATGAACCATGCCGCCGCCCGTGGCATCACCCCGGCGGATATACTCATGCAGTTCCCGTGGCTTCAGCGCTGGGAAGGAGCACCGAAGTTCTTTGGCCCTGAGGAAGACGTGCCGCTGGAGCGGGCCATCCAGCCGAGCGGTAGGATTTCCGCCCGCGCTGCATGGACCCAGCTTACTGGCAATCCTTCCCATGCGCGGCTCCTGGCCTGGGAAGGAGCGCCCCGCAACGGCGTCCTGCTCGTGCCGCGCGGTGCCGATCCGCTCGCTCTGCTCGCTGAAGCCCTCGCCGAGTTCGGCCCCCAATCCTGGTCGCGCACCTTCACCACCAACCTTGAAACCACCGATGAGATGGCGGATTTCGATTGGGTGGTCTCCAGTCCGGAAAACTTCCGCGAAATCGAAGCCCGCTGTGGCGCTCGCGCCCTGCTGGATCTCAGCCAATCCCACACACTGCCCGTGCCGCCCGTGCCGGTGCAAGCCACTCCGCAGCCGAAGGCTGAGCTACAAGTTGCACGACAAGCATACGCCATACCCATTTCTGACCTGAGTCATGATGCGGGTAAACGGCAGCCTCCCGGTGTTCAGGCAGTTAAGGCGCGTGTTAGTAGCGGATCGTCAGCGCGTCATCCAATCTCAAAGCCAGCATCCTCTCACTCATGGAAGGTGCGCATGCAAATGATCCTCGCATGCGCCGCATTGATAGTCGTGCTTGGTCTCTTAGGCGCTGCAGTGTGGAAAGAGATCCACAAAAAGGAAACAATCGCCGAAAATCAGCGGGAAGCCGAGAAGAAAGCCGTGGAGAATATTCTTAAAGATGCCAAAGTTTCAACAGGAGTGATTGATATATTCCTACAAATGGTAGAGAAAAATCCGAAAGGATGGGCAAAATTCACAACTTCGATTATCGAAGCTGTTAGAAATGATGAGTCATTAGCCAGAATTGGTGAAATCAATCCGCCTAACGACACTTACCCAACACCACTCGATTGGGTCAACTCGCTAGCAGAAGCACGGAATAGCGCACTCGAATTGTCTAAACAACCCGAAAAACAGTTAAAGCCGATCAGCATGATCTCGAAACACATTCGAGAGGCCGCCAAGAATCTTGAAAACGACGATTTCTCAAAAGCCGGAGTCGTTCTAGTCAACAGACTTGTGGAGGAGGCGCTTCGTAATCAACAAACCGTCAATATTTCAGATGTAGTTTGGGGCGATTTGTTCGCTGACAAAAATGACCAGATAATTTTCAACAGGGTTGTCGAACGCCTGAAAAATCCGAACTCGGGAAAAACTCTCTCCGATGATGAAATAGAGAAGATCAAGAAAGCGGCATTCATTCCGGAGGCCATCAAGGAATCACTCAAAACAAGCCCTGCGACTAATCAAACTCCTGGGATTCCCAACACGACACCCAAAGACATCCAGCCTGCTCCCATAGAACCACCAACAGGCCCGGACCTAGAGAAAGTTCCAAAAATACAAATAATCATCGTCACACGGAAGCAATTGGAAGAGGGTGTGGAAGTGGACCTGTTGAAGGCATGTACATGTATGAGCGGTGATCCCGTTGATAACCTGAAAAAGAATCTAGAAATCAATGGTAAACAGATTGAAACGCTGCAGAAGGTGGCCAAGCAGGATTATTTTTCCGATAACTGGAATCATTCTCTTAATGACGAAAACCGAAAGATTCACAAAAATGGGATGTTTTCTTGGGCGAAGTCAGATGAGAAGGTCGTCTCGCTTTCCACGGACTTCGGAGAAAAATCCTGCAAGGCTTGGATTGTAATCGATGAGGCAGGTGGAAGCCCTATTCAGCCATTATCCTTTGACGTGAAAGAGAAGGGAGATGATGAAGTGGAACTTGTTGGAGATATTAAAGAATGGATGAAGGCGGCAACTGACAATCAACCTGAAATCAAATTATCAGTGGAACTCAGTGGAGTTTCTCTCATTAAGAAAGATGAAGATTATATTCTTACTAGAAAACCAATTGCTGTTCCCTTATTGTTCGAACCTAAAGACACCGAAAATGTTGAGAAAGACTTGGGTCTTTTGAAACAAAAGGATGACGAGATTTCTGGAATGGGCAGTGGCTCAAAAAAAGATGAAGCCGAGGCTGAACGGACACCCCTTGTTTCAAAATTAAAGGTTTCTTTATCGACGGCCATCGGAGGAGGCATTCTTCGACGCAAATTAAAACTCACAAGTCCCGATCCGATTAAGAAAGAAAAATTGGAACCTGCGAATAAAGTTCTGAATGAAATGAATGTCCCCCAATCATCGTTATCCGACAATGAGTGGGATAAAAACCTTGCGGACATAAAAAAGAAAATCGGAGAAAAAAAACTTGATGACACGATTAAGGAGGAGATCCCTAAAGACCAAAAGTTTGAGAGTTGGGATAAATTCGCAGAGAGCTCTAACAATCTGTCCAAAGTTGTCACAAGCCTGATTGAAAAATCCAAGAAATACAACCCGCCATCGGCCCTTGCGAAAGATCTGCTGAGTGTTCCAGAGTTCGAAGTCAAAACCAGCAAGGGCAGAGTTCTCTTTAAGGCTACAAGGCGGCCGTAATTTTAAATCTCTATTTTATATGCACACCCCCGAGCTGATTGATTCTATTCGCTGCCTGCTGGACGACCGTGTGTCGAGCGTTTCGGCGGAGATTCTGGCGCATGAGTATGCCAAAGAATGCAGGGAGCTGAACGAGCGCTTGTCGAAGATCGGACTGATGCTGGAGAGCGGCGGTGAGATCCAGGCCCTGCAACTGGCGGAGCAGCCACCGCGGGTGGTGGATCGCGCACTGGCGCTGAGCTTCGGCGGCGAGACGGCGTGGCAGGAGTTCTGCCGCAATCACGGCCATGAAGTGGCGCCGTTGGTTGACGCTCGCACTCTGGAAGCACTGATGGCGATACAGGACAAGGGTCTGGCTCCGAACCATCCGCTCTACAAGGACTACCGCACAGCCATTTCGAAGCGCGACGACGAGCGGGCGCTCGACCTGATCCGGGTGATCGCCCGGATAAATCCCGGCGATGAGAATGCCGGCAAGGAACTCAAGCGCCTGCAGCGCAAGGCGCTCCAAGCGGCGCTGGTCAGCCTAAAGACCAGTCTCGATGCCGGAGACGAGGCATTACTGGGCACGATGGCCAAGGTGGAGGAATCGGGCATGGTGAAGGATTACGAGGCCACGCCCGAGTGGCAGCAGGCCGCGATGGCACGTACCCTGATCAGGCGGGCGGCGGCGTGGAAGCGGATGCCAGAAGCGCTCGCTGAGGCTGAGGACCAGCTAAAGCGTGGCGAGTGGCGGCAGGCCGCCGTGGTTCATGGCGAATATTCTAACCTGGCCTCAGCCTACGGTAATCAGGAGGCCTTGGCCGATGCTTTTGAACAACGTTCTCGGGCGATTCAGGCCGAACTCGAAAGACATCGCGCGGAGGCGGAGCGGGTGGCCAAGGCCCGTCAACTGGTGGCCGAGATGGAACACATCGCCGAGGAGGTGGAAACCCGCACGGTCACACCGTTGGGGCTGACGCCGGATTTTGCCGGGCCTTTTATCGAAGATCTCACGCGCAAGCTGCGCCAACTGGAAGGTCTGCGTGGCGAGTTGCCGCAGAATTCCCGACTGCGTGTGGATGCCGCGCGCAGTCGCCTCACGCAAGCCTTGGAGCGCTCGAACCGCGCGAAGCGCATCCGCTTGGTAGGCGGATTGGCTGCCGTGGTGATCGTTCTGCTGGTGGGAGCGTCCTTTGGCGCGCTCGCATTCCGGGCTTCAGGGCAGGCGGACCACCTTGCATCGCTGCGCAGCAAACAGTCGTCCGGCGGCCTTCGGGACTTGGTTGACCGGATCAAGGGTGAAGAACCATTGCTGCTCAGGTTTCCCGGCCTTGCGGCCGAAGTCGCGGAGGCCGGTCAATGGTTGGAGACGATGGCTTCCAAGCGGGTTCTCGTGGCGCAGGAACTTTCCGCGCTGGAGGAAAAGCGGCTGGGTGAATTCGCGGATGTGGATTCGCGGGAACTCTTCGCGAGGCTTCGTGAAACCGGTTCGTTGATTTCGGAACTGGTGCCGGACATGGCCGGAGACGCGAGTTCACGCCTCACAATCTTGCGCAATGATGGGGAACGGGTTCTGGCCAAACGGCAGGAGGATAATGACCGCAGGGCGCGGGAACTCGTGACGCGGTGGTCATCCGTTTTAGAGAAGATCGATCCCGCTGCACCCGCAGCGCTGGCAGGGCAAGCCATTGAAGCCGCTCCCGGGGAGATTGAACCTTTCCTCAAACTCGCCAGTCTCGAGCATTCGCTGCTGCAACTCCCTGCCTCGACCGCCTCGGTGGTTGCGGATCTTGATTCGCGGGTTTCCGAGATCCGCAAGCGGGTGGAGACTGTTGCCAGCTCGCTGGCCGGCATCAAGAATGCCGTTACCCCGGATGAATGCCGTGGCGCCCTAGCGGCCCTCGCAACGAGCTCCTTTGGAGAAAGCGCCAGCGCACAGCGTGTCGTGGACGCTTGGCCTGATACTGACCGCATCAAGGCACTGCTGGTCTTTCGTGGAGACCTTATCGCGCTGAAAGCCGCGGCTGATGACGATGACATGTTCAAATCTCCCATGCCAGAGCTGGCCGTGGCCAAGGACCGCGAAGTCATCTCAGAGCTCGCGTCCAGCGAGGTGCTCAACCAGTTGTGGGAATTGGAATGGAAGGATTCAAAGAGAGAGCTGCGGAAATGCCTGAGCCAGGGGCAGCTTGCAAGAAGCGACACGGGTTGGACTGGCAAACTGGCGGTTTATCCCAAACTGAGTTCAACTTCCTTGAATTTTCAGGAAACGAACATCTACCCTCACGAGGGCAATACCTTGGTCACCAATCGGCCCACGGCAACCACCGCCATGATGTCGCGTTTGAATTTGAACAAGCTGTTGGACGATACCGGCACACGCTTCCGCTCGAGCGTGCTGCCGCTTTTGGACAGTGTGGCAAATGATCCTAAGGCTCACCCTCTCGCCAAGGCATTCGTTTACGGGCGGTTGTTGAATCTGATCCAAAATCATAAAACGGAGGAATGGGGGCTCCAGTATTGTCCCGGCCTCATTGATGATATGAATGAATTCGAGGCTCTCTCCATGAAGGCTCCGCTCACGGAGCGGGCATGGCTTGTCTCCGGCAAGGAGGCTGCCGTAGGGGAATGGGAGGCGTATTTTTCATCACGCGGCCAGCGCACCTCGTTCGCCCAATTCCGCAAGACCCGTGCGGCGGCTACCGAGGTCCGCCGCAATCCGGTGGAGCTTGCCGGACGAGTCTCCGCTGAGGGAGTCGCCTCGTTCGGTCCCTCGGCCGCAAACCGGCTGATTCTCGGCGTCTGTGACCGGGGCGATGGAGTATGCGAGATGAAGGTGTGCGGGATCGTGGATGGCAACGGGAAGTGGCTGGCGGAAAGCCCGGCCATCGCACCTCTCAGCCCGCTGCTCGCCATCCCACTCACGGACGATTCCCAACTGTTCCTCCTCTCCGTCCACCAAGGTAAACCCGACAAACAAGCCAACTCCGCAAAACCTTGAATCCTGAAATCCACAACAAGGAGCTTTTTCTTTCATGGCAGGGGCAGGTGACAGGCCCTCATGCCCTAAGGGACATAAGGAATCTGCTCAAACTCGACAAGATCCACTCGCTTTACAAGATCCAGATCGAGGGCCAGTGGGTTTTACTTCGTGACCATCTTGCTACCCTGGAAAAGGAGTCACGCGAGGAAGCAGCCAAACAGGGCACCCCGCAGCTCAAAGCGCCGTCACCGCCGTTTGTCAAACCTGCTGCCGTGCCGGATGACGATTGGCAGAGTGACGGAGCTCATGATTCTCCCTCATTGAATGAGGCAGAACAGTCCCCGGTTCCCGCCGGCATTGCTATCACTTCGTTTGTATTGTCACTCTTTTTCTTTGTCCCGTATCTCAACGGCGTCACTTGGCTTCTGGCTTTGATTTTCGGCCATCTAGCGCTTTCGAATGCGGGAAGCCGTCCAAGTGGGAAAGCCGCCACCTTGGCATGGATCGGCCTATGGATCACCTATGTGGAAATCGGATATTTCCTGGTCGGTCTTGCATCGTCCGCAGTGACGGAAATTCGGCCGATGATGACGGTTTATTTCCTGCTTCACGGGCAAATGCTGGGCAACGCCATCGGCGCTCTTATTGGTGCGGGGGTATTGATGCTTGCGGTTAAACTCTCTTCCGGGCACTTGATCCGCTTTGCGACATGCTATGTCGGCGCGCTTCTGCCCGCGGCGATCAGCGCATTTGGCATGTTCTTCCTGCAAGTCAACATGGCTAGCAACTCGCTCTCCAGCGGGCGGAGCCCTCTGCTGATCGTATTGCTGAATCTGGTCCTTTTTGTGGGTCAGATCTTCTTCTGGGCTCGATTCATCCGCCTTCCCGATGATGAGGAACTCGGTCTATCACGCGCCACTATCACAAGCCTTTTATATACGGCGGTGTTCTGCTTCGTAGGTCTCGGCTACGTGGCCATTTTCGAGGCGCTGACCCATGGAACCAAAAACTTATTCCCATGAAACAAGTAGAATCCGACAAGCGAGAGTCTAGCGACTATCTCCTCCACTGGCACAACCATGATCCCGAGCAGAAAATCGGTTTTTGCGGCGGCCGTTTCACTTCGCCCAACAAGTTTCTGGCATTGCTGGCCGCCTGCCTGTTGACGGTCAGCTACTTCACGGCGCTCGTCTATGTCTCTGGTTCATGGGACGTGGCAAAACCGTATGCCCGGGTTTTCATGGAACGCGGTCCCACCCAGTATGTGGCGACGGCGTTCTTTTTTTGGGCTTTGTGCATGTTGTGGATGAAGTTCCGCAAGATCGACTTCCAGCGCCGGGCCTTCGACCTGCCGATCATGCCCGCCGATCCTTCCTTTTCCCTGAGTCCGGAGACCGCTCGAGACATACTGCACCGCCTCCACGAGCTGGTCGATCATCCGGGCCAATTCGCCGTCCTAAACCGAATCGAGCGGGCGCTGTCCAATCTTGATAATATCGGCAACACCGCTGATGTCACCGCCATCCTCAAAATCCAATCCGAGAATGACGAAGCCCAGGTTTCTTCGAGTTATGGATTGGTCAACGGCCTGATGTGGGCGATTCCGGTGCTCGGTTTCATCGGTACGGTGCTCGGCCTTAGCCAGGCGATCGGAGCCTTCGGCGTCACCCTCGCTCAGGATGGCAATCTCGAAGGCATCAAGAGTTCGCTCTCGCTGGTGACCGCAGGACTTTCCACCGCATTCGACACCACCTTGGTGGCTCTTGTCATGGCGCTCATCCTGCAACTTCTGGTCTCCTTCCTCCAATCCCGCGAAGCTGAGTGGCTGGATGCTTGTAACGAGTATTGCAACCGCAAGGTAGCCGGACGCCTGCGTCTCCGGGAAACCGGCATATGATTACCATTCCACTGCCATGAGAAACATCAGGGGATCCTTGGGCGGTGTGCCCAGATCAAACTTTTTTTCATTTCAGGACATTATCATGTCGGTCACCGGCATCCTGATCGTCGTGGCCCTGATGCTCGCCTTGCAGATTGACCGGGTAACCAATACAAGCCCATCGAAGGGAATATCTTCCGATGCGGATCCGCCAGCCACACGGGGTTCTGTGCTTGAGGCACTTGAAGAAACCGTCGCCACCCTGAAACAGAAACTGGAAGCTCTCCAAGGCGCGGACCGCAAGACGGAATCCGAGGCCGAACTCAGGGCCCAAATCGCCCGTCTGGAGGAACGTGTCCTCGGACTTTCATCACGGAATTCAGTCGCGAATAATCATGGATTGGGGGCGGCGGATCTAGCAGAAATCACGACCAAGACGGCCGAAATACTCCGACTGCGCGAGGAAATCCGAAAATGCGAGGAAGACCTATCCCGGTTTTCGGAATCCGCCACCGACGCCGGCGTCAGGATGCGGGAACTTGAACAGAGGGTGAAGGAGTTGGAGTCCGCGGCAATTGCCGTCAGAATCAAAAGCCGCAATCTGTGCCTTATTCGCGAGCTCTCCGACACCACAAAGGAACCCGTCATCGTAGATGTTGGTGAAAAAAGCCTGAAGCTCATGCGCTTCGATCAGGAGCAAGTCATTGAGGTTGCGTCCCTGGAAGATTTCCATCGAATCATGCGCAAGTTCCGGAAGCAGGATCAATACTTCGTCTTTTACTTCCGTCCTGACGGAGCTAGCCGCTTCGAGGAGCTCAGGGAAGTGGTGAAAAACGCCGGATTTGAAGTCGGTTACGATGCGATTGCAGAAGGTGCGGAACTCTCCCTTGGAAAGGAGAATGGGCCGTGAGACGACGGCTTAATGGAGCCGGGGATTCCGATAGTCTTGAGCTCCTGCTCGACACGCTCTGCAACGTTTTTGGTGGAATCGTCCTGATCTCCTGCCTGCTCGCCATCATTCCCCGTCAGCAGATGCCGCCGCCTCTTCTCCCCACGCATTCCGCTACGGCGCAAATGATCGAGCGGCGTATCATCACTGCCGACGAGGAGCTCAATCGCCTGCAATCCGACATCGATCTTCTCTCCAAATCAGCTGACCCCAGACTTGCCGAATTGCAAGCCCGGCGCGACAGCCTGAAGAAACTTCAGGAACGCCTGGAGACAGGCCTCAAGGAGAGGTGGGACCAGGAACTCAATGTGGCCGAAGCGCGGGCACTTGTTGCAAGAGAAAATCCGGAGGCCCTGGAAGAGAGGTTAGGATTACTCAGGTTACAAAAATCCAAGACCGAAAACCTCCACAATGCTGCCACAGACAAAATCCGTTTTCTCGAACAGCGTAGTAAGAACCTGAGTGAGGAAACCGCAAAGCTAACCAAAGGTAGGATGCAGGCAGTTCGATTCCCGAGAGAGAGGGCGGCCACAGCATCACCGTTTCCAATCATCATTCGATATAATTCGGTATACCCAATGGCGCTCGGTGAGAAAATGCGTCCGAATCCTGCTCTCGCTAAAATCCCACACGCTGACGAAAGTTTTCAAGTCAAGCCGCTACAGGGTCAGGGCATTACAGCTCCAAATGACGACCTAGATCTTCTTGCCACACTCAAGGCCGCTGCCAGTGGGAAGTGCTACGCTTCGCTATACCTCTATCCAGACTCCCATGGAGTGTTTCCTGATCTCCGTGATGCTTTGGCAAAGGCCGGCCTCAATTACGGACTTGAATTTGTGGTCCGCGGGCAGGAACTCAGCTTCAGCTCCGAAGGAGGCGCTCCGCCGGAGCTCTGATGCCAATTGCCAATCAAAATCGGATCAACAGCACGTGTGCTGAATTGGTTATCATGAACATGGCGGATTCCAGTTCTCCACAGCCACAGCCTTCCGCATAACAGGCAAATCTTCCGAAATCGTTGATAGCGATGCCTTCGACGTCAGCGAATTCAATTCGTTTGGCGCCCTCAATGACATGGGCATGGGTGTAGATCCACTGGGTGCCGCCTGCATGCGGTCTGTATTTTAAGAACGCTTAGCAGGACGTGTTTTCTGCCGAATAAAAACTTCGTGGATTCATGGATTTATGGCAAAAAAGCGAGCCGCACGAGATGGGGAAATTGATGATGTGTCCACTGTGAATCCTTTGTAAAAGCTACGTTTTTCGGGTACTTGACAAGTTATAAAAACTTATTCACCTATTGTTTATCCGGAAGAGTAACAAGCGTTGAATTCGCAACGCCCTGCTCTCATTGATACCGGGCATTTATGTAGTACAATAATATGGTAACTAAGTTAACATTAAATAACGTCACGGAACGCAGCAATGAGTTCATCGTGGCATGGCGCCAATTCGCCCCCGAGCTCACGCTCGTAGGCAGAACTCTGGCTCAGTTCGAAGTCGAAAAGTTGGTGCCCGAAGAGGCGCAGCAGCGGATCATCGAGGCAAAGGCGATCTACCAAGGTCTCATCAACGAGCGCAACCAAGCAAGGGCGGCGGTGAAGGAGACACTGGTGTCGTTGTCCGATGCGGTGCGAGGCGATGTGAGCCATGGATTGAACAGCAATTTCTACCGTGCTCTCGGATTCATTCCGAAGCGTGAACGAAAGAGCGGTCTGACCCGGAAACAGAAAACCCCTAACCCGCCCACCACCGGCGTTGCTTGATTCAGCTCACCAGGGCTGAGGAATCAGGCTGCGCCGTGGCGTGGACTTGAACGATAAACCGACCGTCGGCTCCGTAAGGGGTCGGCGGTTTTTTGCGGTGTTGGCGGGCAGGAACTGGAGAGTGGGTAGCGGCGGGCATCGTTCAACAATTCGGGTTTTGACGTTTCGCAGTGGACCCCGCGGACGGATTTGTTGAAACTCGCTGCATGAGGAAAGTCTCGGGATGGATGCAGATCGCGGCGGCGGTAATCAGCGGTCTGCTGGTCGCGGGCTTGTTTCCGCCGTTTGACCTGCCGTGTTTGGTGTGGGTGGCGATGATTCCTTTGTTGGCGGCATTGGGCACGGTCAAAGGAAAACGCATGGGCTGGAAGGGCTTTGGAATCGGCTACTTGGCGGGATTGGTCAGTAGTCTGGTGCAGGTGCAGTGGCTGGGAACGGTGTCGTGGCTGGGGGTGGTTTTGCTGTCGCTGTATTTGGCGATTTATTGGGGATTGTTTGGCGCGTTCGTCGCTTCATTTCGTGCTCCGCGTTCCGCGCTCCGCACTTCCTTCTGCTATGCGGCGGTTTGGGCGGGGCTGGAGTGGTTGCGGGGCTGGTTGTTTACGGGCTTTGGCTGGAATGGGTTGGGTGTCGCGTTTCACGAGTCGCCGGTGATGGCGCAGGGTGCGGATTTGTTGGGGGTGACAGGGCTTTCGTTGATGGTGGTGTTTGTCCAGGCGATGGTGTTGCAGGCGGTGTGGAGGCGTGGGGAGCCACGGGTGGGCTGGAATCTTGGGGTCGTGGTGGCGCTGGTGGCGGGCTTGTATGGCTACGGGAAGTGGCGGATCGCGACCGAGTCAAGGGCGGAGTCTGCGCGGTTGAAGACTTTGTTGGTGCAGATCAATATTCCACAGGATGCGGCGCGGGTGTTGTGGACTGATTTGGAGATCCACCAAGCATACGAGGAAGAGACTCTCAATGCGCTGAGCGGATTGAAGGCCGCAGACGGGACGCCCTCCGCGCAGTGGCCGGACTGGGTGATGTGGCCGGAGTGTGCGCTGACAGGGCGGATTATACGCACGAATGAAGGCGAGTGGGGGACCTGGCAGATCAATCTGGATACACTCGCCCAAGTTCGCAAGGCGGGGCCGTTTTCGCTGATCTATGGAGTGAATGAGCTGGAGGCTGAAAAAATGGGTGAAAACCTGCAACCGAAGCCGCAGGGGCACGCCTATAATTCCATCGCGGTGATGTCGCCGACGGATGAGCTGGAGACCTATCGCAAGCGGCATCTGGTGATTTTCGGCGAGACGATTCCATTTGTGGACACGTTTCCGCTGCTTAAAAAGATTTATGAACAACAAGCGGGGGTGGAGTTCGGCGGGTCGTTCACGCCGGGCGAGTCACTGGAGCCGCTGCCGATTGCTGCGGGGGCGACGATGCTGGGGGCAATTCCATCGGTGTGCTTTGAAGACACCGTGGGTCGATTGACTCGGAAATTTTTGCGGTCGGGCCCGCAGGTGATCATCAATGTGACCAATGATGGCTGGTTCAAGGAGTCTGCGGCGGCAGCCCAGCATTTTGCCAATGCCCGCTTTCGGGCGATCGAGCTGCGGCGGCCGATGCTGCGATGTGCAAATAGCGGGGTGAGTGCGGCCATTGATTCGAAGGGGATGGCGCAGCAGCTGGTCGATGCCGGAGGGAGTCATTTTACCCGTGGATCCTTGCTGACTGAGCTGAAAATCCCGCTGCGGCCGAGCATCTCGCTCTACGCGTGGATCGGGGACTGGGGGATTTTGTTTTTGGCGGTGGCAGGGCTGATTTTGGCTTTTTGGAATCGTAAATCAGATGCGGCCGCCTCGGTCGAATAGCGCAAATTCGAGCTTTTTTGCTTGTCGTCGTAGCCTCGTGTGGTTGGGTACAGACGAATTTGGCCATTTGCATCGGCAAAAACCGTCAATTTCGGCGCGCGATCCGCTAGATTTCGTGCGTCATTTTATCCGTGAGTCATGATATTCCCCGAAGCACCTAACCATCACTTGCCATCGGCAGCTCCGCTGCTCGATCGGCGCAGCGTCATCGGTGGGCTTGGCCTTGCTGGCCTTGGGTTGTTGGTTTCTTCGGCCTCGGCGAATGCGTTTAGCTTGCAGAAAGATGCGAGTCCTGCGCCGAAGGTGATCGTGCCCACGCAAGCGCAGCAAGCGCCTCATGTGGATATTCCATCGCTGGATCTCTCGGATTTACCTGAAGAGTGGCTAGAAAGTCAGCGGGCCTTACTGCCGAGTTATAGCCGTTACTTGATGAGTTTGCGCCTGAAGAGCATTTCCGCGCGGCAAGTCGTCGAAGCGCACGCAAAGAGCAAGGGCTCGGTCTGGAATACCCTGCCGCCGAGAAGGTGGTGGACCCGCATGGGTTACACCTTGCGCGTGGCGGATCGGATCGCGCTGGAAATGAACGTCAAGGAAGTTGAGGTCGTCTCTGCCTATCGCTGCCCGATTTACAATGCGCATTGCGAGGGAGCGAGGGTGGGATCGTGGCATCAGGCGAATGTGGCCGTGGATGTTAAATTCCCAGTGCGCCCGGGCAAGGTGACTGCCGCGGCGAGAAATCTACGGGACCGTGGTTTGTTCAAAGGCGGTGTAGGGGGCTATTGGAATTTTACTCACATTGATACCCGCGGGGAGAACATCAATTGGTGAGTGTTTGGTGGGCGTTAGTTTCTAACGACTGGGTGATCAATGAGATTGACGTGCGGGGAGCGATCTGCTAGAAGCATTGATATCAGCCCCCCTAACCGATGTTTCCTCTCCCCCAGAAATCTCACCGTAAGATGACGATCGTCATCCTGAGCCTGTGCACCCAAATTTGGAATCCAGCGAGTGCGCAGAATTACTCGACCCAAGTTGCCAACCTGCCGCCATTGGGTTTGATGGGCTTTTTCCCGGGTGGAGATGGGGTGGAGTTGGGCTTGGTGGAGGATTTGAAGGGTGGTTTCACTTTTGGACTTGGAGCCCAAACGACCTACGATTCCAACTTTTTTCTGGATGAGGATTCCCCTGAGAGCGAGCAGACCACGGAAATCATTCCCCAGCTATACTACACCACGGATCCCGAAGGTGGGGCGCCATGCACGGTGACTGCCAATTATACGCCCACATTCAGAAGCTACCTGAATAACTCGGACCTCAATGTTTTTGATCAATCGGGTGGCGTCACCCTCAAGTTGGAAGGCTCGAAAACGCGGATCAAGGTTTATGGCAAGTACGACGAGTTTTCGGGAGCCGATCGGCTCAGTCGAGAATTCGTCAATGGCGCGGTCTTGAGAACAGGCGTCGAGGGCAGTTATCAGATTGCCTCGAGAACTTCTTTAATCGGCGGGCTAACCGCCGCGGTGTCGGATTATTCAACGGGCAACGTCACGGGCTCTGAAATTTACACCGCGCGGGTTGGCAGTTTCTGGTCGGCCACAGAGCGCTTGAGCTTTGGCCCGTCGGTCCGCTACTCGTCGATCAAGTCGGACAATACCGGTAACCGCGATGCTTGGGCGCTTCTGATGCAGGCCCGCTATCGCGCGGGAGAGCGCTTCGGAATCATGGGTTCGCTGGGTGTGGAGTCGTCGAACAGCTCGCGCGATTCGGGCAGTAATAAGACTAATCTAACAGGAGATTTGACGGCGAGATACGACATCAACGAGCGATGGGCGTGGACGAATGCAATTCGGTACGTGACGGTGCCTTCACCGACCGAGGTGAACTACATCGTGAACAACTTGGCGGTATCGACGCAGCTGGACCGAGAGTTTTTGCGGGCGACCTTAGGCATGGGCTTGGATCTGAATGTTTCCGATTACGTGGGAGTCGGGACGGTGGTCACCGTGCCTGACACGGAGAATAATCTTGGCGCATTTGTATCCTATCGCAGGAATATTTTTTCCGAGCGCTTGGCCTTTGATTCCAGACTTCGATATGCCGTCAACCGCGGTGACGCCGATTGGGATCAGCTGCAGATTACCGTGGGGTTGAATCTGAAATTCTGAATCAGCGACCACAGGTGGGAGTTGCTCTGTGACCCGAAACAGTGCAAGTTGCCGGCGATGAGCGTTGATATTGAGTGGTCCGATTACCATCTCGCTTTTTGTAGGGAGGCGGAAGCGCGCGGGTTTGAGGCAATTGAGCTGGCGAGCTTGAATGAAGGTTCGTTGATCGCTTGGGAGCGCCCAGGCAATGGCCCGCGAGTTTACCTTTCCGCAGGCATTCACGGTGACGAACCGGCAGGGCCTCTGGCGGTGCTGGAGTTACTGCGTGAAGATTTCTTTGCAGCACCTGTCGCTTGGTCGATTTGTCCGATGTTGAATCCCTCGGGCTTTGCTGCGTGCCGCCGTGAAAACGCGGATGGTGTTGATTTGAATCGCGACTATTTGCTACGCAGCACCCTGGAAGTGGCGGCCCACGTGAAGTGGCTCGATGCCCAGCCGACACCCGATCTTTTCATATCCCTGCATGAAGATTGGGAAAGCGTGGGATTCTATTTTTATGAGATCAATTTGGGCGAAGAGGACCCGAGGCTTCCGCAGTTGATTCTTGATGCGGTGAGTCCGTGGTTCCCGCCGGAACCCGGGCCCGAGATCGATGGTCACACGCCGCGGGAAGCGGGCTGGATCTATCACGCTGCAGAGCCGGATTTGCCCGAAGGATGGCCTGAGGCAATTTTTATGGCGAAAAAGGGCTGTCCGGTTTCATTCACCTTTGAAACCCCAAGCCATGCTCCGCTTGCGCAGCGAGTGGCGGCGCAAGCCGCGGCCGTGAAAGCAACTTGTGCCAGATTATGCGATCAGGTCGGCCAAGGCGGCTTCTAGGGTGTGAAATTGGAAGCGGAAGCCATCGGCCTGAAGGGCGGCTGGAATCACACGTTGGCTGGAAAGAAGGGCACTGCTGAAGCCGCCGAGAACCAGTTTGAGGGCAAACGCTGGAACGGGGAAAATTGCCGGGCGGTGCAGCGAGTAAGCCAGTTTGCGGGTGAGATCGCGGTTTCGTTCGGAATAGGGAGCTGTGGCATTGACTGGGCCAGCGAGGGTCTCTGAAAGTACGGAGTGGATGATGGCGGCGCGTAAATCGGCAAGGTGAATCCACGGCATCCATTGCGAGCCGGAGCCAAGCCGGCCGCCGATGCCTGATTTGAAAACGCGCAGGAGTTTTTCAAAGGCAGCGCCGCTTTGGCCGAGGACGACGCCGATACGCAGGCGGACGACGCGAACTCCGAGCGATTCTGCGGCCAGCGCCGCCTCTTCCCAGTCGTGGCATAAATCCGAGAGATACCCGCGACCTCGTGCTGAGGTCTCGGTGAGGATTTCGTCGCCCCGGTCGCCGTAAATACCGACGGCGGAGGCATTAACGAGAACCTTGGGTCGCGCATCGGCTGGGAGCTTGGCAATCGCTTCGACGACACGATGCGTCAGGCCCGCGCGGCTTTCATGGAACAGAAGACGGGATTTTGCATTCCAGCGCCGATCGATGGGCTCGCCTGCGAGGTTGATCACAGCTTGGTGCCCAGAAAAGTCGAGGGTATCGGGAGTCTGCCATCGGTCGATACCAAGCACCGCACCACCGCCAGAGCGGCTGATGCCTGTGCAAGCCACACCTTTTTCAGCGAACAAGGCGGGTAGTCCACGACCGACAAACCCGGTCACTCCTAGGATAGCGGCGCGCTGAATGATCTGCATGCCAAAAGATGCCTCAGATTGTGGCGAGGTAAAATAGATTTATTGAGAAAGCGTGGCTGGCTTTCTCCCTTTACTTCACGGGCTGAGAGTTTTTCTATCAGGCCGATGCTAAAACTTGGTGCCTGGGTTATCTTTCCACTGCTGCTTCTGCCTCTTGTCGCACAGGAGGCTCAGGTGCTTCCCGAGGGTGGCGCTCTGTTGTTGCCCAGCGATACGATCATGCCGGTTCCCCCGCCGCCGCAGATCCAGTTTGGAGCAACCGACGCGGCGGCAATTCCGATGCCCAAAAATCTGAACATCAACAATTTCGGCGGTGGTGTGATCGAGGGTAGTCAGGACGCCGGTTTGTACTACCGCGGGCCAGGAGTCAAGATCACCGGAGATAACGGACTCGAGGCTTTCGCTGACAGCGCGATAGTGGACTTCAAGGCGCAAACCGTAACGCTCCAAGGAAACGTCAGCACCTATCAAGGAAACATCCTCCAGCGTGGCGATCGGGCGGTTTATTATTACGAAAGAAAATTTCTGGATGCCAGCAAGCTGCGGGCTTCAATCGATCCGGTTCTCCTAGAGTCCGGAAAATTCACGGTGGAGGATCGGGGCGGTAAAAAAGTTTACGTCGGGGAAGACGCGGGAATCACCACGGATGATGCGCAGGAGCCGGATTTTTGGATGCGAGCCAAGAAGATAACGATCTATCCGGGCGATAAAATGGTTTTTAATAATCTGCTTTTTTACGCGGGAGGAGTGCCAGTGTTTTGGTTGCCGTATTTGAGTCAGCCGCTGAACGCGGAGCTCGGCTATCATTTTCTGCCCGGCACGCGCACGAACTGGGGGCCATTCCTGCTCAATAGATACGGACTTATGCTCGGCGGGAAAACCAACCCTGCTACCGGCGAAAACGAGGATGCATGGCTGCTTTCCCGCTGGCACTTAGATCTGCGCTCCTTGCGCGGCGTGGGTACGGGGGTGGATTTTGTGGATACTCGCCAGAAGAAGAATGATGGCATCACGGGACTGAGTTTTTACTACCTGAATGACATCGCGCCCGAGACCACCCGCACCGGGATTCCGCGTGGAATTGTCGCTCCAGATCGTTACCGAATCGAGCTGAAGCAACGCTACGAGCTGGATACTCCCAGTGATGCGAATTGGCGGATCGACTCCAATCTCACGCTGCTAAGCGATGCTTACTACTTGGAGGACTTCGAAACAGCGAGGTACAGCATCGACCCAGCTCCAGACAACACACTCGGAATTTATCGGCGGGATGATAGCTCCTTGCTGTCAGTGTATGCCAGATTTCGGATCAATGACTTTTATCGGGCAGACACGCGTTTGCCTGAGGTTTCCTTCGACCAAGCTCGCGCTCCTCTTTTTGATCTGCCGATTCTTCATGAAGGCAGCACCTCGCTAGGGATCATCGGTGAACAAGCGGCAGATCCTACGCGCAATGCCATTCTCAACCCGCTAATGCAGCTCACCGCCGGTGACCCCAGCGCTCAGTCGTTGCTTAATCAGCTTAGCGGGTATGAGCGCCAGTTGGCGGAAAAAATCCTCGCCTTGCCGCTTGGTGATCCCCAGCGGGACGCCATTCGCACCCAGTTACTCGATTCGAGTTATGCTCGTTTCAATACCTATCAGGAGCTTTCGATGCCAGTGAAGCTGGGCAACGTCTTTAACATCGTTCCGCAGGCAGGACTTGGCTACACCCGTTACGGATCGGTTGACGGACCGATTGGTAGCTCAGACCGAACTTATCTTCACGCAGGCGCGGAGACATCGCTTAATTTTTCCAAGGATCTGGGCGATTTTGTGAATCCAGAATGGGGCTTGAATGGGCTCAGGCACGTGATCCAGCCATACTCGACATGGTCGCTCATTTCCACCAATGATTTTGATCCCTTGGGGCCGCAGGTGGATCGACTTTCTCCGACCACGCGGCCGCAACCTCTGGATCCAACCCGGTTCAAAGCGATTGATGATTTGCAGAGCTGGAACATCGTTCGCTTGGGTGCTCGCAACCACCTCTTGACCCAGCGCGATAGCCATAGTTTTGATTGGCTCTATCTCGACACCTACGTGGATGCTTTCATCCATGATCCCGAAGGGCGGCGAAACTATTCAAACCTTTTTAACGAGGCGCGTTGGCAGCCATTGCCATGGATGTCCATCGTGGCAGAGGCTCAGTTTCCGGTCGTCTCAGACGGTTCAGGTTTCAATGAATACAGCACGAGTCTACATTTCCTGCCCACGCGTAACTTTGACTTTTCGTTTGGCTATCAGACGCTCAATGGCCACCCCGTGCTGATTGATTCGAATCGTGTAAACTTCGAGTCTTACACGCGCTTGAATGAGAACTGGGGCTTCGGTACCCGACACATCCTTGAGCTTGATGACGGAATGCTCGAACTCCAACAATACACGCTGCATCGGGACTTGGGAAGTTGGGTTGCGGGCGTGGGCGTCACCAGTCGTGACAACCGACTCGCCAAGGAATATGGTGTGATTTTCAGCCTGACCTTGAAGAGTTTTTCAGACGTTTCCTTGCCTTTTGAGTTCATTGGGGAAGAGTAATGCCGCTATGACCATTTCTCCCGACGCCCTACTCGCTGCTCTGAGCTGGCGCTACGCCACCAAGAAGTTCGACTCCGCCCGTGAAATTCCAGCAGAAACTTGGAACACTATCGAAGAATCCCTCGTGCTCACGCCGTCATCTTTTGGTCTCCAGCCGTGGAAATTCATCGTCGTGGATAACCCGGGCATCCGCGCCAATCTTTGCCTCGAATCGTGGCAACAGCCGCAGGTGACAGACGCCTCCCATCTGGTCGTCCTCACCGCTCGCACGGATTTGAATGCCGCGGACATTGATGCGTGGATCAATCGCATGATCGAAGTACAAGGCAGCAGCCCTGAGGCAGTGGCCCCGCTGAAAGGGATGATCGAGGGATTCGCTCAATCGATGAGTCATGAGTCACGCCATGCTTGGAATGTCCGGCAGGTGTATATCGCGCTTGGTCAGTTGATGGCATCTGCCGCAGTTCTTGGGATCGATAGCTGTCCGCTGGAGGGTATTAGTGCGGCGGCCTACGACCGGCTTCTCGGCCTAGAAGGAACGGGCTACGCAACAGTCGTCGCCTGCGCACTGGGCTACCGTGCGGCAGATGACAAGTACGCGGTGATACCCAAGGCGCGTTTCGAACGCTCAAAGATCATCTCCCATCTTTAAGGGGTCTTCTTGGTAGGGCCGTTCACGCCGAGAATTTTCCAAACATCCTCGATCAGGCGCAGGGAAAGTTTTTCGGAAATCGCCTTCTCCTTAACTTTGCCGTTCACGCCAACATTGATCGAGGGGACATTACCCGTAGGCGTGGAGGCATCCCCGACCCTGACGAAAAGACGCCTGCCGATTTCCTGCCCCGCCTCTGCGTCCGAGTTCAACCCCCAGATGCGTGCAAGCCCCAAGTCTTTGGCCACTTGAGTTAAAATCTCTGGTTTGGCCAATTTCGCCTTCAGCTCCTTGGCAAGCTCAGTCCGTTTTTCGCCGGGCAACTGGCGATTGATAGGCAGGGGCACCCAGATCGGCTGGGGCTGATTCTGCTTGAAGCCCCGATAGGCAAAGAAGCCACCACCAAACATCAAGACCACCATCACCGCGCCCAACACGATCCACCGTTGCATGGGCGCGTTTTATCAGTCATTCAACTCTGTATCCAAGCCTGAATTTCATGGAATATCCAGCCACTGCCGCCACCGTTGAGACGCTGCCCAATGGGCTCACTTTAATTCTCGATCCAGATACCACTGCGCCTGTAGTCAGTGCGCAGGTTTGGGTGGAGACCGGCAGCATGCACGAGGACGATCACCTCGGCGCCGGCATTTCACATTTTCTGGAACACATGGTCTTCAAAGGCACCAGAGACTTTGATGCCGATAAACTCGCTGACACTGTGCAAGCAGCGGGCGGCCACTGGAATGCCTACACCAGCTTCGATCGTACGGTTTATTACATTGATGGCCCTGCTGCTTCTTTGCTCGTTTTCCTTAAAACTCTGACCAACCTCGTCTTTTTTCCGAACTTGCCCGAATCCGAGTTTGAAAAGGAAAAGGACGTCATCCGTCGCGAAATCGACATGGGTCTGGATGATCCGGACAATGTCGCTTCCCGCCTGCTTTTTTCCACGGTCTTCGGACTCGATCCACGGCGCCACCCAGTGATCGGCCATCGCCACCTATTTGACGCAATCCGTTACCAAGATCTCATCGCATACCATCGCCGCCGCTACACTTCAGACCGCTGCTTTGTCGTCATCTCCGGCGATATTATGCCTGATGAAGCACGCCAAATCGTGGCCGATCTAACCGCTGCCTGTCTCCCGGGCTGTGGCCGCGAACCGCTCGTCGCCATGGATCCTCCACAGATTGGTCCGCGCCGTGCGCGCGAAACCTTCGCCATTCCCACCAGCCGAATTTCTCTGGCGTGGAAAGCCCCTGCGCTGGATCACCCCGACGCGCCCGCTTTCGATGTGCTGGCTGGCATTCTGGGGCGCGGCCGCTCGTCTCGCCTGCACCGCTGTCTGCGCGAAGAACAGGAACTCGCACTCGAAATCTCCGCCTTCTCGTGGACGGGGCCCGGTCGCGAAGGTTTGATCGCCGCCTCGGCTGATGCGGAACCCGCGAAACGCGACGCCCTAATCGAGGCGATTCTGGCCGAAGTCGCAGCGGTCGTTGGTAGCGAGATCGAGGACGACCTGGCCAAGGCCAAACG
>Ga0194063_10000096_pt1 | contig 58918 bp, 54 predicted proteins | sample SepL3720m_MetaG_FD_155459 | JGI IMG/M metagenome (GOLD analysis project Ga0194063, IMG submission 155459) | Anoxic zone freshwater microbial communities from boreal shield lake in IISD Experimental Lakes Area, Ontario, Canada - Sep2016-L373-20m | ecosystem: Environmental > Aquatic > Freshwater... | reverse complement strand
GGGGGCTCTGGCCTCGATTCCCAGCACGGGGATGTTGGCGCGCTGAAAGTCCGGCAAAAAGTCGCCGTCGTTGCAGGTGTGTTGGATGACCAGATTTTCCGGCGTCAGTCCGAAGCGGTTGATCATTCGGTCGGTGAAATGCGTCGCGCGTTGTTGTCTGGAGAACGAGTCAAGATCGCTGTCGTTGGAGATGAAAAACGGCTGGTCAAAGCGGTGATTGGGCGCTTGCACGAGGAAGCAGCTGTCGCAGATGAAAACATGGAGCGCTGGAAAGCGTGGTGCCTTGGCTTCTGTGCTGGAGGTCGGCGGCAAGTGAGGCGCTTTGGAGATTCCGAGGTCGGCCATGGTGGTGGCCAAGGGCGAGTGGCAAAAGCGACAATTGGGGGGATTCATGACAATTAGGTTTAAGTTTTTCTCAGGGGGGAAATACGCGGATGTTTTTTTTACCTGTTCCTTGAGATCGTTGTCATCACATTTTAGAGCGGGTGGGGGGATTTGTTACCAATTCGAATGATGCAAGGCTGCCAGCGTGCTTTTTAATATCCAACCAAGCCTGACAAAGTCGATGTTTCGCCTGCTGGAGTCTCTGAAGTGGCGCCCAGGACTGGTGCGCTACGCACGCCACGGATGACTCTGACGGGGGTGCCGATTTGGGTGACTTGGTATAATTCGTGGACAAAATCGCGGGGCAGGCGAATGCAGCCATGCGACACCGGTTCACCCGGGCGCGGAATATCCCCGCCATGCATGCCCACCCCATAGCCGGTGATCCGCATCCAATAAGGCATTGCGGCTGGGATGTAGCGGTTGCCCGGCGGCACAGGCGTGCTCGGCTGTGCATCGTGGTTTGTCAGGTTGCCCACAGCATCTGCGATGTAGCCGTAGCGGTTGGAATGTTTCAGCGGCATTTTTTCGGTGATGCGGTAGTTTCCCGGGCAGGTCGCATAGCCCGCCTTGCCCGTGGAAACGTAAGACCAACCGATCGGCCTGCCGCCTCGCCGATAGGTGGCGATTTGCTCGGTAAGATCGATTTGCACGCTCACCTTTCCGGGGCCGCCATCGTCGTGCCATTCGTAGAGAACCGGCTTGGCCTTGGCCCTGACCGGCGGCGTGCTGCCGAAAGTCGTACAGGCGCAGGTCATCAGCGAAAGGCTGGCGATCGAACCCAGAATGATGGTGCGTTGGCTGATGCGGGATCTCATGGCGTGGCGCAGTTGCGGTGAAATTAACATGCCACACTAACACCGTTGCGGTGATGAGTCAACTCAGCCTCGATTGCGGGCGGGGTTGACAGGGCGGTTGGACAGACTTTGGATGGCTGGGATGCGGGATGGATTGGCAAACGAGGTGCTCAAGGGAGTGTCGCGCTCATTTTATTTGAGTTTGCGACTGCTGCCTGCGCCGATGCGCGGGGCCGCCAGCCTCGGCTATCTGCTGGCGCGGACCAGCGACACCCTGGCCGACAGTGCACAGGCCGCCGTGGACTTGCGCCTGCAATGTCTCGATTCCTTCAACCGCGCGGTCGCCGGAAACGCGGAGGCGCCGCGCTGGCCGGTCGCCATTCTCCACACCATCCCCGACCCGCGGGAACGGATCCTGCTCGAGTCCTCCGCAGAAGTTTTTCGCGGCCTGCAAGCCCTGCCACCGGCCGAGGCACAACTCGTGCGCGAGGTGTTGGAAACCATCGTCAGCGGCCAGTCGCTCGACTTGCTGCGCTTCGCCACCGCCAGCCCGCAGGCACCCGTCGCCCTGCGTGACGCTGCCGAACTCGACGACTACGCCTGGCGGGTCGCCGGCTGTGTGGGTGCCTTTTGGACCCAGCTCGGTTTCCTGACCTTGGGCGATCGGTATGCCACCGCCCCGCCGCAGGACCTGTTAGCGCAGGGCATCGCCTACGGCAAAGGGCTGCAGCTGGTCAATATCCTGCGCGACCTTGCCGCCGATCTGGCGATGGGTCGCTGTTACTTGCCGGTGGCCGATCCGCAGGATCGAGATGCCCTCGTCGCCTGCCATGCCCGCTGGTTGCTCCGCGCGGATGCTTGGCTGGCGCAGGGCGAAAGCTACGCGGCGACGCTGGCCACCCGCCGTCTGCGTGCGGCCACGCGCTTGCCCGCACTCATCGCCGGCTCGACCCTGGTCCCGCTGCGTGGCGCGTCTTGGCAAGAGCTCCAGACGCCGACGAAAGTCCCCAGACGCGAGGTGTATCGATTGCTGCTGCGCGCGTTTTTCACCACGCACGGCGTCGGGTCCGTCCCTCAGTGACCGCGCCGCCTTTCTGCAAATCCGATCCCCGGCCGCGTGGTTTACTCTTGGCTCTATGCAAGCAGTTCACTAAACCCCGCTCATGCGGCTTTTTGACACCTTGACCCGGACCGAGCGAGAGCTCCGCCCCATCGATGGCTCCACCTATCGGTTCTATTGCTGTGGCCCGACGGTTTATGGCCCCGCGCACATTGGCAATTTCCGCACCTTTGTCCTGCAAGACGTCCTGCGCCGCACCCTCGAAACCGGCGGCACCCGCACCCTCCACGTCCGCAACATCACCGATGTCGACGACAAGACCATCCGCGATTCCATCAAGGCCGGCCAATCGCTCAAGGACTTCACCGCAGGCTGGACGAAAAAATTCCACGCCGACTGCGACCAGCTCGGCCTGCTGCCACCACACATCGAACCGTCCGCCGTCGAACACATCCCGCAACAGATCGCGATGATCGAAGCGCTCATCGCCAAAGGCCACGCCTACGCCTCCGACGATGGCTCGGTCTATTTCAAAATCGCCTCCTTCCCCGGCTACGGCCGCCTGTCACGCCTCGACGAGCGCGAGCTCGACATGGGCAAGACCCAGAACGCCCGCTCCAGCTCTGACGAATACGAAAAGGACAGTCTCGCCGACTTCGTCCTGTGGAAAGGCCGCAAGCCCGAAGACGGCAATAACTTCTGGCCCTCGCCGTGGGGCGAAGGCCGCCCCGGCTGGCACCTCGAATGCTCCGCGATGATCCGCGAATACCTAGGCGACTCCTTCGACCTCCACTCCGGCGGCGTCGATCTGGTCTTCCCGCACCACGAAAACGAAATCGCCCAGAGCCAGTGCGCCTGCGGCGGACACTTCGCCGCCCACTGGTTCCACATCGCCCACTTGCTCGTCGATGGCGGCAAAATGTCCAAATCACTCGGCAACCTCTACACGCTCGAAGACCTCGCCGCCCGTGGCCACACCGCCATGGAAGTCCGCTACGTCCTCATCGGCGCCCACTACCGCAAGCCCCTCAACTTCACCCTCGATTCGCTTTCCGCCGCCCGCGAAGCCCTTGCCAAACTGGCCAAAGGCGCGCGCCAACTCGCCGCCAAGATAGGCCCCGACACCCGCCTCACCAGCGCCGACTTCGGCCCCTTCCAAGCCGCCTGGGACAGCCTCAATCACGATCTCAACACCCCCGGCGCGCTTGGTGGCATGTTCACCGGCCTCCGCGAAGCCGCCCATCTCACCGGCGACGAAGCTGCCGCAGCGCTCGCTGGATTCAACCGCCTGCTGCGTGCTCTCGGCCTCACCCTACCTGCCGAAGTCGTCCAAGATTCCACGCAAATCCCTGCGGCCATCCAAGCCCTCGCCGAAGCCCGCTGGCAAGCCCGCCTCGCCAAAAAATGGGCCGAGTCCGATGTGCTCCGCGGCCAACTCACCGAACAAGGCTGGACCGTCAAAGACGGCAAAGACACCTACACGCTCGAGCGCACCCAAGGCTGAGAGAGCGGTTTGGAAACTAAGGAGCGCCGATCTTCAGTCGGCTTCTTCGATTTCGTGCGTTTCGTAGTTTCTCGGATGGAGGAGTTGACCGCAAAGGCGCAAAGATCCGCAAAAAATGGATCGAGCGCCTGTGGTCTCAAAAATCGGTAGATGTGGTGGTTTGCAGTTTTGGTAACTTCTTGGGGCCGCATGGATTTCTGATTGGAATTTATTCGTCGATGTTTCGGCGAGTGGGCTTGCGATTTTTGGATCGTATTCTAATCTTCCGCCAACTTCTTACCGATATGTCCGAAACCACTACCTCTCCAAAAATCACTGCGTATCTGAAAACCTTTTGCGGTTGGAGCGAAGGCATCCGCGCCATCATGCGCAAATACGATCTTCCCTATGAGGAGAAGGACATTATCAAAAATCCGGCATTCCGCTGGGAGATGGAGCAGCGCAGCGGCCAGTCGCTGTCGCCTTGCGTCGAGATCGACGGTCACATGTTGCCCGACATCAGCGGCGAAGAAGTCGAAAAGTGGATGCTGGATCACGGTTATTTCGAGGCGAATGACGCAGCCCCCGACGCGCCGATCAACTCGTCTTGCACCGATGAGCAACACGCCGCAATGGCACTCGGCAAGTCGCCAGTTCTAGGGAAAATTCGTTTTCTCGACTGAAAAATCATTTTTTTGCGATTTTACCGACAAAAGCCACAGCACACGGCATTTTAACTTGCAATCATGTGTACTCTCGCAGGCGAATGGAAACAATGGCTGGCCGAAAACGGCCCGCGCTTGTTGCTGTTTGCCCGTGGCTGGAGTAATAATCGTGCGGATGCGGAAGATCTGGTGCAAGACGCGATCCTGCGGATGTGGCACCACCAAGCCGACAAGGGCGGGGCAACGCCGGATTTGCCGCTGGTGTTTTCGACGATCCGCTTTTGTGGACTGAATCACCACCGCAGCGAAACCCGCCGCCGCAAACGCGAGGAGTCGGTGATCTACCTTAATGACTTTAAAGACGCATGGCTGGACCCCGTGTTAGAGGAGGATGAGGAGGCGTTACTATTGAAGGACGCAGTTCAGAACCTCAGTCAAAAGCTGCGCGAAGTGGTGGTGATGAAGTTCTGGGGTGGTTTGACGTTTTTACAAATTTCCGAGACACTCGCGATCTCGCCGAATACGGCGGCTTCGCGTTATCGCTACGCGTTGGAACAACTGGCGCACGAGTTGCGCCGCATCAAACAAGACCGTCATGCAAGCGTTTGATCCGATCGAAGATACACACGCGCTTCATCAGATTGAAGCAGCCCTCACCCGATTGATGCCAACGGCCTTGAGCCAAGGCGCACAGTTGGATATCGAAGAGATGATCGACGGACTGGCTGGCTTCAAGACGCAACCTACGGCGAAGCGGTTTTTCCCGCTCGCCATGATGCGCAGGATGCGAAACGGCGGCATTGCAGCAGCATTTTGTGCATGTTTTTTGCCGTATTCACGTGCTAATGCGGATATTTGTTGCGATTACAAGTTAAAGCAAATACCTTCTGACGTGGAGAAAGCCAGTTTCGGAAGCTTGCTTAAAGGAGATGATGGTTCGCCAGTCGATGTCATTTACTTTGATAAAGAACGCAAAAGCATTGTTCTAGATAAGGCGAGCGGTATAGAGTTAGAAATTAGCGAAGTGAGTGAAGAAATATTGCTCGCAACGGCCACGGCCACGGCCTTCTAATATGAAGTTCTGTATCATTGCCGCGATTCTCGCCGTGCAACCGCTGTTTTCTGCTGAAGAGTCGGTGGGAAATCCTGTTGCAAAGCCGCTCTTTGCGCCGACAAGCGCTCCTCGGGCGTGGCTTGGGCTTCAGGTTGCGAAACCTGATGCCAACTTGACGTCCCAATTGCCCGCCTTGCCAAAAGGAATCGGGTTTGTGGTCATGTCCATCGACGAAGGCGGGCCTGCGCAGGCTGCCGGGTTGCTTCAATCTGATGTGCTCTGGAAAATGGGTGATCAAATGCTGGTGAATGAAGGGCAATTGTCTACGCTGCTGCGTCTCAAAGAACCGGGCCAAGAGGTAATGCTCTCCGCCTTTCGTGGTGGAAAGCCGCTCGAAGTGAAGTTGAAGCTGGGAGAAATCCCGGCTCTTAAAAAAACGAATGCAGATGAATTGATCGAGGCGTCGACCTTGCCCGATGTCTATGCGGGGCCGATGCGCGTGGTGAATCTTGTTGAAAAAAGTGTGAGTTACTCTGCGGATGACGAGCGAGCGGAGGTGCGGCGCGAGGGACAGGAGTATTTAGTGAAAATCGAAGGGCGGGAGGGTAAAACCCTTTTTGATGGCAAATTGATCAGGGGAGACACGAGACTCGACGGCATACCCGAAAACTGGCACCAAAGAATCCAAGTTCTTTGCCGGACACTAGATCGCGCGATCGATGGGGGAATCAATCTGCAACGCCAACCTCGTCCGCGTGTCGTCCCGCCACCGACGCAACAACCACGCTCTCGCGTCGTCCAGCCCGTCCCTCCAGCCGCCCAGAATCCGTAAAATTCGGTCTTCGAAAGATTTCTCTGGGTAATACCTTGCGTTTTCTGAGCAGGCTTCCCATCTTACTGCCCATGCATCCTGATGTGGCGAAACTGGTCGAGGCCGGTCGCATTCCTAAACCAGTCGGCGAGCGCCTTTCTCAATTGGCTCCCGGAAACTTTTGTATTCATAAATCCTTCGGCGCCGGTAAGGTGGTCGAGTGGGATCTGCCTGCAAAAAAAGTCACGATTGACTTTGAAAAGTCGGCCGGACAGGCGATGGAGTTGCAGTTTGCATTCCAAAAGACCGAATGGATTCCCGCTGATGATTTTCGCGCTAAGAAAATCGAACAAGTTGAAGAGCTTCGCGTTCTTTCTAAAAGTGACCCGCTGGCCCTCATCGTTCACCTACTGCAAAGCCACGGCGGAAGCATGACGGGTGATGCCCTTGAAAAGGAGCTCTCCGGTGCGGTCATCGCCGAAGCCAGTTTTAAAAAATGGTGGGATGTCACCAAAAAGGCACTGCGCGAAAGTCGCCTCGCAGCAGTCCCACAAAAACGCACCGAGCCGATTGTCCTGCGCGTCGGAGACCGCAGCCCCGCTGAAGCGCTGGTGGCTGACTTCGAGGCCGCCCGCGACATCAAGGGAATGATTCGCGCCCTGGAGGCGATTGCGGCTGATATCGGTGCCTTTGAAGATGACACGGATGCTCTCAAGCGTCTCCTTAGCGACATTGACGAAGGAGCCAAAAAGGCCGCCCGCGTCCAGCTTGGCCAAGCCCTCCAGCTCGTCGCTGCCCGCGACGAGGTGATCGGCTCTTCCCGTGCGCTCGATCTCGATCCTTCCGCAGTCCGGCTTTCCGATCTATTGCTTTCTGCTGAGCCGATCCGCTTGGCGGAAGAAGCAGGTACGCTGCCATCTGGTCGCCAACGCGCGGTTTACGAGGCGTTCCCCAATGCTTTTGGTGATGAATGGGTCAATAAAATCGTCCAGGTCTTCGACCGTGTCGGTGCACGCGGAGTCACTGAAATTGCCCGCATTCTTTTGGAGCGTGGTGGCATGCCTGCTCTCGTCACCCACCTTCGCTCGGCTATCGCCCGCCGTGCTCTGGGTCCAGATGCCCTGATCTGGGTCTGCCGCGAGCGCAAAGGTCCTTCGCAAGAAGTCTTCAGTGCAGACGTCGGGGCCTCGGTCCTCAATCTTTTGGAAAACGACCACCTTTCCGATGGTCCGCGCAAAACCTCGCGGCTCCAGTCGCTATTGGGTGATGACAAGACCTTGCTGACCGACCTTGTCGGCATCATGGATGTCAACGAAACCCGCAACTTTGGCCGCCGCCTGCTCGACTGCCCGGTCTTCGGCGAACTTGAGAAAAAGTCGCTGATGGCCCGCATCATCAAGGCACGTCCGGAATCGGCCGAGCTCGTTAACGGCGAAAACGCCAAACGGCCCGAAGAAGTGCTTCTCGTTTCATGGGAGAGTCTGGAGAAGAAGAAGGCCGAGCTCGATGACCTGATCCGCAATAAGATCCCCCAGAATCTCAACGACGTCAAAATCGCCCGTTCCTACGGAGATTTGCGCGAAAACTTTGAGTACAAGTCGGCCAAGGATTTGGAAAAATACCTCGCTCACCGCCGGAACGCGCTGGAAAAGGAAATCTCCAATTCCCGCGGCACCGATTTTAAAGGCTCGGATGCTGGCAAGGTCAATATCGGCACGGTGGTGACGCTGGTCGATAAGGACGGCAAGGATGCGGTCATAACGGTGCTGGGTGCGTGGGATTCCACCCCCGAAACCAAAACCGTTTCCTATCTATCCGAAGTCGGCAAGGCCCTTGTGGGCCGCGAGCCGGGCGACACCGTGCAGATCCGCGACGAAGTGACTGAGGTCATGGTGACGCTCACGATCCGCTTGATCAAGTCGTTCAATCCCTAATTTTCAAAAACTCAGCCCACCCCAAACCAAACAAAGTATGGATTATACCACCATTATTGAAATTCGCGGCCGCGAAGTCATCGACTCCCGCGGCAATCCTACCGTCGAAGTGGACGTGCTCCTCGAAGGCGGCGCTATTGGCCGCGCAGCCGTCCCATCCGGCGCCTCTACCGGCGAACATGAAGCCGTCGAGCTTCGTGACGGTGACAAATCACGTTACCTCGGCAAAGGCGTGCTCAAGGCTGTCGAAAACGTCAATGCCCAACTTGCGCCAGCACTTCTCGGCTATTGCGCCACCGAACAAGCATCGATCGATGCGACCATGCTCGCACTCGACGGTACTTCGACCAAAAAGAACCTCGGTGCCAACGCCATCCTCGGCGTTTCCATGGCAGTGGCAAAAGCTGCAGCCTCGCAGCTCGGAGTGCCACTTTACAAATACCTCGGCGGTCCGAACGCCAAGGTGCTTCCCGTGCCGATGATGAACATCATCAACGGCGGTGCTCACTCCGACGCACCGATCGACTTCCAGGAATTCATGATCGTGCCGGTCGGTGCTCCGACGTTCCGCGAATCCCTACGTTACGGTGCCGAAGTGTTCCACGCACTCAAGAAGGTGCTTCACGACCGAGGCCTTTCCACCGCAGTCGGTGATGAAGGCGGCTTTGCACCGAAGCTTGCCGGTGCCGAAGATGCGCTCGCAACCATCTGCCAAGCGATCGAACTGGCTGGCTACAAGGTCGGTACCGACATCGCCTTCGCACTCGACGTCGCTTCCTCGGAATTTTTCGACGCATCCAAGAATTCGTACGTTTTCAAGAAGTCCGACGGCTCGGTGAAGTCCGCTGATGAACTCGTTGCGTTCTACGCCGACCTGCAAAAGCGCTACCCGATCATCTCCATCGAAGACGGCTGTGCCGAAAACGACTGGGACGGTTGGAAAATCCTCACCGACAAACTCGGTAAAACCACCCAGCTTGTCGGCGACGATCTTTTCGTCACCAACGTTGATTTCCTCAGCAAGGGCATCAAAATGGGTGTCGCCAACTCAATCCTCGTCAAGGTCAACCAAATCGGTTCCCTCACCGAGACCTTCGACGCCGTCGAACTCGCCAAGGAAAACGCCTACACCGCGGTTCTCAGCCACCGTTCGGGTGAAACGGAAGACAGCACTATCGCTGACCTCGCCGTTGCCACCAACTGCGGCCAAATCAAAACTGGTTCGATGAGCCGCTCGGATCGTATTGCCAAATACAACCAACTCCTTCGCATTGAGGAAGAACTCGGCGATGACGCCGTCTTCGGCATCAACAAGCTCAAGGTTCTTCATTGAGCCACACGGACTAGCCGATTCTAACGGTGGCCCCCTCGGGGGCCGCCGTTTTGTTTTCACGGCTTAAACGGATTTGCCTGCCAACTTTATCTTCATCGTGTGAAGGGACTGTGACGAACCCCTTGCCGACTTACTCCTATTGAGGTAACGTACCATTCATGGATTCCCAGACTACCATTGAACACAGCGAACCAGTCCGCCAGTTTTCTGTCATGCTACCCAATCGGGTAGGTGCCTTAGCGGCGATGGTGAAGCTCCTGCGATCCCTCGGGATTGAAGTCATTGGCCTCAGTGTTCAGGACTCGCGCGACGCCACAGTGGCGCGACTCGTACTCTCGGACCCGGAGGGCGCAGAACAGCTATTCATGGAAAAAGGTATCCCTTTTACCAGTTGTGAACTTGTAGTCATCGCCATGCGCGAGGCCGGGCCTGGTTTGCTCCAGTGCCTAGACACGCTGATGATCGCGGAAACCAACATCGACTTCGCCTACGCCCTGATGCCCACTCCCGGAGAGCAGTCCATGTTGGCCATGCATGTGGAAGACTACGAGTTCGCCGTCACTATCCTACACCAGAGTGGTTTTAAGCTGATGTATCAAGAAGACCTGAGCCGCTAAAGCCGGCTTTGGTGGCAAATCTGGGTGCGCTTGTCATCGGATCATCGTCCCGACAACACTCAATTCGTTGCCGAACTCGAGCACGAAAATCCCGATACACAACCCTAGGAGCGGGCGGCGCATCGGGACTTGGCGAATGGACTTTTCGACAATGATCGAAGTCCCCAACTATACCTGCTGGTCCCGCCGCTTGCGGGCGAAGACGCAGCAGACGGTGGCCGTTAGCATGCTGAGGACCCCGGCAGAGGTTTCGGGGATTGATGTATAAGTTGAGCTTGTCGGCGTCTCGTTAACCATAAATCCCTGCACTTCAGCGATGGTGTGATACAAGCTGTTATAATTCAACTTGGGATTGAGGCGGCCATTAGTTTGGGTGGGGTTGGTATTATTGAGAAAATTAAAATCATCGGCTGTCATGGTTCCGGTGAAATACAAAGTTACCGTATCGCCCACTCCGAATTGTCCTTTGGCTCCACCTTTGTTGCCAAATTCGATTCCAAGGTCAAAGTTTGATGGGGCTCCTTGAAAAGGGACGGGAGAATTAAGCCCATTCTGTGTTATTAGAATAGTGGGTGTACTTTCGTACCTACCACTATTTACAACCAATTTATCGTAATTAATAGTCTTGTCCGATTTGTAGTTGAGATACCAAGACGAGATAAATGTTCCTATGGTGTCAGAGTTCGAGCTTAAGGCGTTTGATATGCTGAATTGCAAGGAAACTCCATCTACTCCTACTGAACCTCTATCGTCGATCGTTACCGACGCCCACGGACTTGTCGTTTCGGGGACTACAATCTTGTTGTTAACGGTTTGATTGAGGTAATATATTACAGATGCTTGGGTGCTATTGGCTAATATCGTCAGCATCGGGAGTGCAGCGATGGCTATCCATTTGTTGGAATGAATTATTTTCATTGGTTTGGGGGGGTATGGGTTACACCGCTCTCGTCTCTTTCACTTATTAAATGATTCGATCGAGGGGGGAGCATTTTTTGTGGATGACTTCATTTTTCACGTTTCGCCAGTTGGGGAATGCAAGATTAAGAAATCGTTTTATAGAAAATGCATGACACAGATAGACCTGTATGAAGGAGGGTCAAATATTTGTTGTCTTCGTATTTAATTTAAAATACATAAAAAACTTTTAACCAACTACTTGCGTAAAATTAAATTAGAAATTTTCTGATATTAATTTTTTAAGGTTGATATTAACATGGTCAAAATATAAGCAAAAACTTGCATCAATACGCAAACGTATTGATGTGTAAGGATTTTGGATTCCGACGCACGAGGACCTCTGAATCGTGCGGCAGACACAAAGCCGCCGTCTGGCCGACCTGAGCACTGGCCAGGTTGGTGGTAATAGAGACGAGCGCGAGACCCGCGCGGCAGCATCCGAATTCGGATCTCGGAAAAAGATGGTGACTTTGCGACCGATCGAAAGCCTTTACCAGCGCGTTGGGAGAGTACTCAATACTCTGACAAGCAAAGCGTAATATGGGGGGCGAGATCAGTCGCGCGAGGGCGGACGCCGAAAAGACTTTTTCAGTGAAAGAATTCGCTTGTCCGCCACCGATCGATTTTTGGAGTTTCTTGATCTCGGACGATTTTGTCGTCGCCGTTTTTCGATCGTCTGAGTCTCAGCGAGATCTGCGCTCTCACGAATCCTCTCAAGTTGCTGACAAAGCTCATTCCTTGCTAGAAACCGGTTCATTTCCCGTGAGCGATCCATCTGACATTTGACGCAAATCCCACTCGGCACGTGTTTGATAAAGACGCAGTTCGAAGTCTTGTTGATTTTTTGGCCACCGGCCCCAGAGCCGCGGACAAATTTCTCCTGAAGATCTGCTTCCGTCATCAGCAGGGCTGCCATGCGCTGTTGTAGCGCGGCTACTTTGTCAGATGGAATTGAACAACTTTGCATCGGTTGTCTACAGGATGAATGAATTCCATAGAATCACCCAATCAAGCGTGGTGCAAGAGAATCGAGTTGGCTGCGAAGTGGTCCGACAGGATATCTGATACAATGACGATGGGGGTGCCGGGCCGGACGAGTTGCTCTTGGATCAACAACTCGCTGACCTTCTCGACCGTTTCTTCGATGTTCGAAGCGAAGGCGATCTTGAATGCGCGGACGCCGCGAGTGAGCGAGAGCTGGCGGCAGACGCGCTCGTTGGGGGTGAACGCATAAAAGCCAGACGTACGTGGCCGCAGCATGGCGACGTGGTTTGCCAGAACCCCGCGGCGGGTGAGTACGACCAAGCGGGCGTCCGGCAGCGAGTCTGCGAGAGTAACGGCTGCACGTGCCGCTTTTTGACGCTCGTCGCTTAGCAAAACGTTTTGGCCGAAGCCGTGGCCGCCGGAGCGCTCGATGCGTGAGGAAATGCGAACCAAGGCGTCGACGCAGCGTTCGGGATAGCGGCCAACCGAGGTTTCGCCCGACAGCATCAGGCAGTCGGCTTCTTCATAAGCTGCATTCATCACGTCTGTTACCTCGGCCCGAGTGGGCGTCGGCTGGGTGATCATCGATTCGAGAAGCTGGGTGGCGACAATGACGCGGGTGCCAAGCTCGTGACAGCGTTTGACGATGCGGCGCTGGAGGATGGGTAGCTCCTCAAACTCAACCTCAGTGCCGAGATCGCCGCGAGCAACCATGATGACATCACTGGCTTTGATGATGGCATCAATATTGCGGATGGCCTCCTGATCCTCGACCTTCGCGACGATTTGAGCATCGCCTTCCAGCGCTTTCATCGCTTCTCGAAGTTCGTGAACATGGGCAGAATCCCGAACAAACGAGCCCGCGATGTAGTCGGCTCTGCACTCGACGGCGAGGGCGAGATCTTTGAAGTCCTTTTCCGTCAGGGCGGGCAGGTTCAACCGCACACCTGGCAGATTGATGTGGCGGCGCGAGCCCATCGTTCCCGGTGTTTTAACGTAGCAGCGGATGCGATCCTCCTCCACCGAATCGATACGCATCAGTAGGGCGCCGTTATCCACCACGAGGGTGTTGCCCACACCGACATCACCCATCAGTCCATCGTAGTTGACGGTGGTCGAGAGAGGTTCCTTTGGCTCTGCGCCAATTTTCCGAAACTCGATCGTGTCACCCTCCAACAAATTGTAAGGTTTTTCCAAGTCTCCAGTTCGGATCGATGGCCCGGTAAGGTCGAACAAAACGGCAATGTGAGCACCCCTAGCCTCTGACTGGCTACGAACGCGCTTCGTCATCTCAGCAGCCCACTCGTGCTTGGCATGACTCATGTTGAGCCGGAATACGTTGGTGCCTGTATCGATAAGCCGTCCGATCATTTCTTCGGATTCGGTGGCAGGGCCTAGGGTGATGATGATTTTAGTTTTACGTGACATTGATTGAATTGATTTAATTTACTACACTCTGAAAGCAAGTACTGTGCTCTTTTTTGGAGCTTAACCCTGATCGATTGTTTTCTCCGTGGAGGCGTCGATAATTGAAAAGCGTTCACGATTGAGTGTTGGGTCGGAGCGGAAGATAAGCCGTCCCGAGTGTGAGCGCTCAAGTTCGACGAGAAGCTTGGCGTCTTCGCTTTTGAAGCGGTTGAGGACGTCGCTGTTTACGACCACTACGATGTCGCCGACCGAATCACGATGTTTCTGAATGACGGTGTTGAGTCGGCGCTGAATTTCGATGGACATGGTCATAGGAGTTTTGACGCGAGCGCGGCCTTGGCAATACGGGCAGGGCTCGTACATGGAGTCGCGCAGCGATTCGTTAAGGCGCTGGCGGGTCATTTCCATGAGGCCTACTGGAGAAATCTGCAAGACTTGTGTCTTAGCCTTGTCCTTTTTCAGGCGCTCTTTGATTGCTTTGTAGACGGTTTGCTGATCCTTGCGATGGCGCATGTCGATCAGGTCGATGACAACCAGGCCTCCAATATTGCGCAGACGCAGCTGGCGGGCGACTTCAACGGCAGCCTCGACGTTGGTCTCGAGAATCATTTTGTCGACGTCTTTTGATCCGCGATTTCGACCCGTATTGACGTCGACAGCGATGAGGGCCTCAGTTTCGTCGATTACGATGTAACCACCGCAGGGAAGCCAAACTTGACGGGAAAAAGCCTCGTCGATTTGTTTCTGAATTCCAATGCCTTCAAAGATCGGCTGGGTGGCAGAGGGTATGTGGTGGATGCGACGCTTGGCACGACGGGAGATTTTACCGGCGATGGTGCGAATCAGCTCCGTGGTTTCTGCGTCGTCACAGAGGACTTGGTCGACCTCATCGGTCAGGAAGTCGCGGGCGGTACGTTCGATCAGCCCGGGTTCTTGGAAAATGCAGGCTGGCGCAGGGTTGTTTGCACGTCGTGCCTCGATCTCGTCCCATTGTTCCAGTAGCATGGCAAGGTCGCGAACAAAGTGGCGTGCACGGGTGCCCTGGGCGACCGTGCGCATAATGATCCCCATGCCTTCGGGAACGGAGAGTTTCTGGACGATTTTGCGCAAGCGCAGGCGTTCTTTTGGCTCCTCGATTTTTCGCGAGATACCGAATTGCTCGGTATAGGGCATGAGGACGAGGTAACGACCGGCGAGTGAAATGTTCGTGGTCACCCGCGGACCTTTGGTGCCGATGGGCCCCTTGGAAACTTGGATCACAATTTCTGAACCAATCGGATAGATGCTGGGAATGTCCTTGGAGGAGATCTTCTTTTGTTGCTTCTTTTTGCCTTCACGCTGGATCTCTTCGAGTCCGCCGTCCAAGGCGGCGGGAATCGCATCCCAGAAATGAAGAAATGCATTCTTATCGAGGCCGATGTCGACGAACATGGCCTTGAGGCCGCCTTCAATGTTTTTGACGCGGCCTTTGAAGATACCCCCGACGATGTTTTGGTCGCCTTCGCGTTCGACCGTGTACTCTTCGAGGACGCCATCTTCAAGAAGGGCGACCCGGCGTTCGAGTTTTTCGACATTTACGACGATGCTTGTACCACGGGATGGGTTTGGTTTGCCGAGGCCGAAAAGTTTTTTAATTTGTTGAATCATGTTAATAGGTGTTGTTGAAAAATGATGATGGTTAGGTCGTGGTTTTTTGGGAAATCAGGGTGAGGGGACTGGGAGAGCTCGTGGGATGACTGAACCCTCGGCATCGACCTCGGGGGTGATGGTGGGTGTGGGCGTGGTAATAGCCGAAGGTGAGGGGAGCACGGAGGGAGCGGTTTCTCCCGCTTCTTCGCCTGTCTCGCCGCTCTCTTCATTATCTGGATGTCTGGTGGACAAAGCCATCGGTATGGCCTTCGGAGCGCCTTCGATATCACCCGCTTCGACTGCCGCGATGACATCGGCTGGAATGTCGATGGTTTTTTCAATGCGATCCGTATTTCCGAAGACTTTAGTGAGTGGTTTAATCGGCAGCCGTGCCCCCCCATCGCGGGCAAAAAGACCGCGGTAGATGAGATTGACAAGCGGGCCGCAGACACCGCCGCCAGAACCACCGTTTTGAACCATTACGCAGATCGCGTATTTGGGGGCTTCATAGGGGGCGAAGCTCATGATCCATGAGTTGTTAGATTTCTTGCCATTGTCGGTCGTCTGCGCGGTGCCACTCTTGCTAGAAACTTGGATATTTGGCAATCTGGCTTTTCCTGAAGTTCCGCTAGGTTCATTGGTGGACATCCACATACCTTTACGGATCAATTCGATATCGCTGGCTTTGATCCCCGCCGCTACGAGGTCGATTTCAAGCTTGGGGGTGTCTTGGACAATGATTTTGCCGTCTTCCGTGATCGCTTGTTTGACGATGCGTGGTTTGTAATACTTGCCGCCATTGGCAACGCAGGCGGCGACCGCACACAGTTGAAGCGGAGTCGCCATAGAATCCCCCTGACCGATTGAGAGGAATGCCGTCAGCGATGGAGTCATCACGAGGGCTGGATTTGCGCTGCGCCACGCACGGCTTCCGGGTAAGATTCCGGAGTCTTCCTTAGGCAGATCGATCCCAGTGCGTTTGCCGATTCCGACCATTTCGCAGCCATCGACCATCGCCTTCCAGCCGATGGTGTTAGCGAGCTTATTGAAGTAAGGATTGCAGGATTGTTGAATTGCCTGAGACAGATTCTCGACGCCATGTTTGCCTTTGTGTTGGTTCCAGATCCAGCATCCGACCTGCTTATTACCGTATGTCACATAGCCGTCGCATGTATATTGACGGGTTGCTAAGCCGGCGGCAGCCCCCGCGATGGCTGTGGGGATTTTCATGGTCGAGCCGGGAGTGAACTCGGAAATGGCGCGGTTGGTGAAGGGGGCTAATTGCTGGTTTGCCCGATACAGGTCCCATGCGGCTTGGGAAATGCTGGGGATGAAATCGTTCGGATCATAGTCCGGCACAGATCCCATCGCGAGGACCTCACCCGTATTAACGTCCATCACCACTCCAGCCGCACGACCGGCAAAGCGCAGCGTGTTTTCGAGTAGGTATTGGGTACCGGCATCAATCGTCAGTCGGACTTTGGATCCTACGCCGGGTTTGGTATAGTCCGTCATCCGGATCGTGTGTCCCTTCTCGTCCCTGACGATCGTTTTCTGACCTTCCGGCCCGCGCAGGATTTGGTCCATCGAGCTTTCCACGCCCGCAACCCCCTTGTCATCGCCGATGTAGTGGTCGAACTTGAGGGTGGAACTCTCAGGAACATCGCCCTTTTCCCACTGCTTGAGGTATCCTAAGACGTGGCTGGCGAGAGCACCGTAGGGGTATTGCCGCTGAGGACGGATATTGAGATAGACGCCGGGCAGCTCCAGATTGTGCTCCGCGAACTTGGCAAACTCATCGTAGCTCAGATCCGAGCGATAGCTGAATGGAATGAGTCCTCCGTGGGTAAGGAAGTGGGTGCGTAGGTTTCCCGCCTTGAAGTTTCTCGCAAGGCGCAGGTTGGGGCTATCGAGAACCTTGATGGGGCCTTCCTTGACGATGGCCACAATGTCTTTTTCAGATCGCTTGCGGGGCAATCCATCCTCTTTGGTTAGCCGATGAATGGTCGGATCTTCGATGTGCTGAGAGAGGTAGGCCTGACGAACTTCATCCAAGTTGAAAGAGACCTCGTAGTTGCGAAGGTTGCGGGCAAGTGTGACGCCATTGCGATCGGTGATTTCGCCACGGATGCCGGGCTCGCGGATGGTGACCGTCCGGTTCCCGGGCACGAGTTGGAGGAAGTCGTCACGGCGCTCGATCTGGAACTCATAAAGTCGCGTCAGCAAGGTTCCGAAACCGACGAGCACGAGTGCCGTCAGTAAATAGAGCCGGAATCGAAAGCGAGGTTCCATGCGTCAGTGAATGCGGCGGCGATTTCTGCCTGCTTGGGGGTAGATTGGGTGGCCACAGGCTTTGGCGATCCAAAACAGCAATCCAAAGACGAGTGGTGAAAATAGCAGGGTTAATATCGAGGTGAACCCCATCTGTAGCAAGGTGGCCTTGGTAAGTGTAAAGTCGCCCCTGACAAAGGTGATGATGAGATACTCGACCGTGAGATAAAGGAAGATGACGACCCCGGAAAGCAGTGCAGAGATCTGCCACTTGCCCTGACGAAACAGCGGCTGGATTCCCTGCATCAGCAATCCCATCGCGCCGAAAAGCAAAATCGAGTAGCCAAAGTGCAGCGACTCCACCTGCTGGGTGTAGACCTCAGGGGAGCCGCCATGCGGGCCCAGTGCGCAATGAGCATCCCAAAACAAGCCGCCGATGAAGGCGAGAATTAACATCGCGGGCTGTTCCAGCGTGACCGCGGTGCATAGGAAAACCAACTGAACCAACAAAATCCGCGATTGGTAAAGCTCCGCGAATGATGGCATGAACTGCTGTGCCACAAAAGCTGCCAGCAGAAGTAGTATCGTGATGAATGTGTAACGAATCACGGTTTAGGGATCGGCTGTGAGTACCACAAAAACGGTACCTAGATCCGCGAAGTTCACCGAGGGTCGGACGAGAGCTTCGGAATCCAAGGCGCCTTTTTCGACGGAATCAATGGTTCCAAGTAAAATGTTAGGCTGGAAGATTCCTCCCCGGCCGGTGGTAAAAACTTTCTGCCCCGCGTGCAGGGCGGCATCAGTGGATAAAAATCTCAGGCGCAGGAGCGGGTTGCCGTCAAATCGTCCCCGCTGGCCGCTGAGAATTCCGACTTCCGGTGAGCCTTCGACTCTGGCGGAAACTTGGCACTTCTCATCGGTAAGCAGTAGCACGGAAGAGCGGTTTTGATCCTTGTAGATGCGGTCAACTTTGCCGACCAGTCCTTCACTCGACAGCACCGCCAGCTGCGTGCCGATCCCGCTTTCCTCACCGGCGTCGATGTCCACCGTTTGCCACCAAGTGGTCGGCTGGCGGCGAATGACCTGGGTGGCGACTAGGTCAAAGTGGTTGGCTTTTTTGTAATTGAGGGCATGTCGCAGCTGCTCGTTTTCGTTTTCGAGTTCACGATAACGGGATTCGATGATGGCGAGCCGATCCATGTTGCTGCGGACGGTTTGCAACTCGACTTCGAGTTCTTTCGAACGCCGCGTTTCCTGACGAAATGCGTGTGCCTTTGCTTCCAGCTTCGACCCGGATTTTAAAAAGGGCGACATCGCCGAAAAATAAACGTCCTGAACCTCGCATACGGCTCGGTCGCTGCGGGTGAATGCCCAGACGCTTCCTCCGAGGAAGAACAGCAGGGCGATGAGATTGAGCGGCTTCATGCCGTAATTGGCTTAGCGGTCGGAGTTGGCGACCCGCTTGAGAAGGGCCAGTTCCTGAAGGGCCTTGCCAGTGCCTTCGGCCACAGCGCTCAGCGGATCCTCAGCAATATGGACGGGCAAACCGGTTTCCTCGCGCAAGAGGCGGTCCAGTCCCTTGAGCAATGCTCCGCCGCCCGCCAGGACAATCCCGCGATCGACAAGATCGGCGGCAAGCTCAGGTGGGCAGCGTTCGAGGGTCGTACGGACCGCGTCAACAATGGTGCTGAGCGGGTCTGCCATGGCTTCCCGGATTTCCTGCGAGGTGATGGTGATGGTTTTAGGAAGTCCTGCCACCAGGTCACGGCCTTTGACCTCCATGGTCAGCTCTTTGGGAAGCGGTGCGGCCGAACCGAGGCGGATCTTGATATCTTCCGAGGTGCGCTCGCCGATCATCAAGTTGTATGCGCGCTTCATGTACTGGATGATCGCTTCGTCCAATTCGTCGCCTGCCGTGCGCACGCTGCGGGCGTAAACAATGCCAGAAAGGGAAATGAGGGCTACCTCCGTTGTCCCGCCGCCGATATCGACGATCATGTTGCCTGACGCCTCCTGCACGGGCAGTCCTACGCCGATTGCCGCCGCCATTGGCTCTTCAATCAGGTAAACTTCGCGGGCACCAGCTTGCAGCGCCGACTCGCGGACGGCACGACGCTCCACTTCAGTGATCCCTGATGGAATGGCGATGAGAACGCGGGGATTGGAGCGGCGGCCCTTGTTGACTTTACGGATGAAGTGCCGAAGCATCGCTTCGGTGACTTCGAAATCCGCGATCACGCCGTCCTTCAACGGACGAATGGCGACGATGTTGCCCGGCGTTCGGCCAAGCATGCGTTTCGCGTCATCCCCGACGGCTAGAACCTCGTTGGTCCCCGCTTTGACAGCGACGACTGAGGGCTCACGCAGAACAATGCCGTGGTCTTTGACGTTTATGAGAGTGTTAGCTGTGCCGAGATCGATGCCGATGTCATTAGAAAACAAGTTTCCAAAAAGCTTTTTGAACATGATTAGTATTGAAAATGAAAGAGTAAGGAAAAATTTGCGGACTTGGAATGGTTGAACGAAGTATCATTATAAGCGGATTGGCCGCGTGGAAAATGAGGTGTAATATCAGTCTCTCCCAAGAGATTGCCAAAATCTCATCGCTAAATCCCCTTAGGTCAAGCGAGAATGCCGGTTCCTGCCGACAGCTTCTTTATCAGCTCTTTACGAATCATCATCCCAGAATCAGGGCGCCGCATGGCGCTTGAGGAATTCATCGGCCAGCGCGGTGTAGGCTTGAGCCCCAAGTCCGCTTGGGTCGTGTTCAAAGATAGTTCTGCCGTGACTGGGCGCTTCGCCGATGCGGATCGTCCGCGGAATCATCGTTTGATAGATCTGCTCCGGGAAAAACTGCGAAACTTCCTCGACCACTTGCCGAGATAGCAAGGTTCGACTGTCGTACATCGTCATTACAATGCCTTCGAGTCGGATTTCTGGATTGGCATCTGAGCTACGAATTTGGTCGATCACGTGGACGATTTTAGCCAAGCCTTCGAGACCAAACCACTCGCATTGAAGCGGAATAAGGATTTCGTCGGCTGCCGCGAGCGCTGAGGTCATCAGCACCCCCAACGAGGGTGGCGTGTCCAAAATACAGTATTCAAAAAGATTGTTGGGCTTCAGTGCTTGAAGGATGCCGCGCAAACGGGTGAGATGGTCGTCGCTGCGGGCGAGCTCGATCTCCACCCCGGCTAGATCCATTTCTGACGGCACAATCGACAAATTCTCCCGGCCCGTGGGTAGGATTTGTTGCGCCACCGTCGTTTCGCCGATCAGCACGGAATACATACTGCAGCCCTCTCCCGCCTCAACACCCAGTCCGCTGGTGCAGTTGGCCTGCGGGTCAAGATCGACCAAAAGCACTCGTTGTCCCCTCAGCGCCAGACCAGCGGAGAGATTCAGTGCGGTGGTGGTTTTACCCACGCCGCCTTTTTGGTTAGCGATGGCGACGACTTTCATGCGGTGAGATAAAAATTAAGATTCTAGACGCACCACAGTCAGGCGTGACTGCGCTGCTGGCAATCAAAACCGCTGGCCAAAAAATTAAATCGTACGTCCATCCTCGGCCTCGTCGGCCAGTTTGGGTGGAATGAGATAGCTCAGGGTGCCGTAATGCGACGGCGGCTGGATTGTGACGCAGGCGATCGTCCCTTTTTTGATCAAGATGCTGCCGCTATTGGCCCCCAGCAGCCACTCAATGAGGCTAGAGAAATCCGGCTCATGGCCGACGATGGCGACCCGCCTGTATTCGCGAAAGGCCACCAGCTCTGCGATGGCCTTTTCAGGACTCATGCCACTGCTCAACCAGCTTTGGATGATGGCACTGGGAATCCCTGCCGCATGGCAAAACTCGTCCGCCGTCTGGCGGGCGCGGATCAGAGGACTGGTCAGGACGATGTCAGGCAGTACGCCAGCACCCGTCAGCAAATGTCCGGCACGGCGCGCCTGCTGACGGCCTTTTTCATTCAGCTCCCGCGAAAAATCGCCGGCCGCGTTGTGGTCTTCCGCCTTGCCGTGCCGCAGTAAAATGAGATCCATGTCGGGTAGATATGGGTGAGATCACCTCACATGGTCATTCCACCGTCCACGGCGATCACCTGGCCGGTGATGTAGCGGGCCGCCGGACTGGCGAGGAACGCGACCGTGTGGGCGATGTCCTGCGTCTCACCGAAGGTCGCCAGAGGAATCTTGCCGATCACCGCGTCTTTAACGGCTTGTGCCAATTCATCGGTCATGTCCGTGGTGATGAATCCCGGTGCCACCGCATTGCAAGTCACGCTGCGACCGGCCAGTTCGCGGGCGACAGCCTTGGTAAAGCCGATGAGCCCCGCCTTACTCGCCGAGTAGTTCGTTTGGCCCGCGTTGCCGATTAAGCCAATGACCGAGGCAATATTGATGATCCGCGGATCTTCCGCTTTCATCAGTACCCGCATGAAGGCTTTGACCGTGTTGAAAGCGCCTTTCAGATTGGTGTCCAAGACCGTATCCCAATCTTCTTCCTTCATCCGCATCAGCAATCCGTCGCGGGTCACGCCTGCGTTGTTGATCAGAATATTCACTGGACCAAGCTCTTCGCCGATCTTCTTGGCTAGCTCTTGCACGGCTGCATGGTCTGCCACATCCACGGCATAGGCCGTGGCCGATCCTGGGAAGGCCGCGTTGATTTCCTCCGCCGCTTTGCCGCAGCTCGCAGCGCTGCGGCTCACCACCGCGACCTTCGCACCTTCGGAAGCAAGCGTGCGGGCAATTTCCTGACCGATTCCGCGGCCACCTCCGGTGACGACAGCGATTTTATTGGCAAAACGAGACATGCAAGGAATCTGCCGAACGAACCGCTTCCTTGTCAATTCCGGCGATACTCCATCTCTGGATTGTTTGCCTCACACGTCTCCATGCGTGGAATGCCACGCCGCGTAAACCTTCGGCGAAATTTCCGACGGCTTGATCTCCGAGCGACCGCCCCAGAAAACGTTGGTGTAACTAACCGGAATCCCGGCGGCGGCGAGGTGGCGGTCGATCGCTGCTTTATGCTCCAACACTCGATCTTTTTCTGTGCCGTGCATGACGCCCATGATGTTAACGTTGCCAAACTGCGGACCGCCTTCGCGCCAGTAGGCGTGGGTCATGCAGAAATGCCGACCGACCTCGCCACCGGCCTCCACCTCGCGGCCCTTCGGCACGGCCCAGTGGAAAAGCCCGTTGAAGCGGGTCACGCGTTCGCCAGAGGCGGATGGCTTGACGTGTTCGAGGAATGTCGAAAAACGACCGATCACTTTCTTCTGATTGAGCGTTTCAGCGACTTCGCAGAAGCGTTCGAGCGAGACCCCAGCGATCTCCGCTCGCTTGTCCCACGGGGTTTCACCGATCTCATCGAGCGCGAGTTCTTCCTTGAGGGCGAGCAGCACATCCCATTCTTCCGCTGTCAAATCGACCGCCGTCGTAGTCATGATCACGGCTGGCTCATCGGCCTTGGCTCCTGGCTCGAGCACTTTGCGGCGGGTGTGGCCGACACCCAATGCAAACACTCCGTTAGCTGGCATGAGCAGATATTCGGTCGCCCCTGTGAGGCGCAGCAGGGTGGTCGCATGAAAATCGAGCGATTCGCCCACCGGAACCTTCAACGTTGTCCACAAGCGGTAGCCCGAACCGGAGACTTCCGTGTCCGTCGAGCGAATCACCACGTGCCCGGAAAACGGATCCTCCTTGGCCATAAAATCAAATGCGGCATTGAGCTTTTCTTCAGGCACCTTCCACGCCACGAGCGCGCCGTGTGCCAGCTTGGTCGCGAGCAGCGTCTGCCGAACGCGCCGAACCACGCCGGCCTCGACCATTGCGCGGATGCGTTCGATCACCGTTTCTAACGGCACTTCGGATTTTTCAGCGATCACGTGAAACGGATGGCGTTGGAAGCCGGCGATTAGATCCTCGGAAACGGCAAGGATAGCGGCATTGACGGGATCGGAGTGTTCGACAGGGATGCTGGAGTTCATGGCTGGAAAAGTGATGGAAAGGTTAGGGGTGTGCGCTGCAGATTTGATCCAAAGCCGCGCAAATTATGCGGAAGTTTCAACGCTGAGCTCCTTGAGGTAGCCGAGAGCGGTCTCGCGATCAAGGATTCGTCCTTCCAGTTGCTCAGTTTGCACCGCTTCAAGCAGTGCTTTGAAATGCGGCCCTGGAGCGAGGCCGAGATGGATCAGGTCGCGCCCGGTCGCCAGCGGTGCTGGAATCAACGGCTCAGAAGCAAATTCCTCAGCCTTGGCTTGCAGGAATTCGTAGTTGTCCGTGAAGCCGTTCGACGACCCGCAATCGACGCGGTGCAGTTCCATTTCCTCGGCAAAGGTCGGGGCCGCCATGAAGCGCTTCAGCTTGGCCGTGCGCATTTGCTGCACGTTCATGAACTGCATGTGCCGCGCCACCATCGGCACCACGGCATCGACGACATCATTCGGGTAGCGCAGGCGGCGCAGGATCGCGTCAGTCATTTCTGCTCCCATCGCGTCGTGGCCGTTGAAGCGGATTCGCCCCGCTTCGTCATCGAATGTTTGGCATGGCGGCTTGGCGATGTCGTGCAGCAGCACGGCCAGGCAAAGCTCCAGTGGTGCATCCGGTCCCAGCATCTCCAGCATGATGCAGGTATGCGTGTAGACGTCGCCCTCGGGATGCCACTCGGGCGGTTGTTCGCAGCCGATGGTTTTTAAAAACTCCGGCACGATGTGCAGCATCAGCCCCGTTACCACTAACCGCTCAACACCCGCACGGCGGCGCGGCGAGACGAGGATCTTGGAGAACTCATCGCGAATCCGCTCGGGTGAAATCCGTTCCAGTAGGGGAGCGCACTCACGGATCGCCGCCAAGGTGTTTTCCTCGATGTCGAAGTTCAGCGTGGTCGAAAACCGCACGGCGCGCAGCAAACGCAGGCCGTCCTCGGTGAATCGCCTGTGCGGCTCGCCGATCGCGCGCAGCAGCTTGGCTTTCAGGTCAGCCAGCCCGCCGACATAATCGATGACCTCACCCGTTTCCGGCTTTTCAAACAAGCCGTTGATCGTAAAGTCTCGCCGCTGCGCATCTTCCTCTGGCGTTGAAAACGTCACCGTCTCGGGCCGCCGACCGTCCTTGTAACTGCCATCCGTCCGAAACGTCGCGATCTCCACGTGATGGCCGCGGCATTTCGCGATCACCACACCGAAGTGGGCGCCCACCTCGTTGGCACCCGGGAAAAGCGCAATCACCTGCTCGGGCAGCGCCGAAGTGGCGATGTCGTAGTCCTTCGGTTCCAAGCCCAACAGCCGGTCGCGTACACAACCGCCCGCGAACAACGCCTCGTATCCCGCAGCATTCAGCCGGCGGGCAAGTTCAAGGGCAGCATCGCGGGCAGGCATAGGAAAACCATCGGCCGCCTAAAGCCGAGTTTCAAGTGGGAAGGGAAAGACTTGGAATATAGGGTGACCTTATTTGTGGAGGATCTTCGCAACCTTCGGCGCACGCAGGCGGTGCGGCTCCGGCAGATCGGAACCGAGCAGTGGGCGGCAGTAGTTCATGAAGTCTTCGGTCACGCCGTTGCCAGCCGCATTGATGAAGTTGTCGGGCATGTGGCGGGTTTTTCCGGCCACCTTTTCGATGGGCACCAGATCGTAGTCCACACTGTAATTGAGGACTGGGCGGCGGATCACCACCGAGCCGTCCACGTTGTCCCACATCGCGTATTGCACGGCTTTCTCGCCAACTTCGCGAGCTTCGCGGGCGTCGCGGTCGGACTGGATGCCCATGAATGAACGCTGCAGGTAGCCAAAGGTATCGGAGCGAACACGCTTGATGCCGAGCGAATTGCGGATCTCGTTGGAAAGCAGGTCACCGAGTGCGCCGGTGCCGGAAAGCTGGATATTGCCGTGAGAATCACGCTCCTCGGTGCCGAGCAGTTTGGTGATCATCGCGGTGCCATCCGCATCAGAGATGCCTTCGGAAACGGCGATGGTGCAGAGGCCGTGCTGCTTGTAAACGCGGTCCACATCGCCGAGGAACTTCTCCATTTCAAAGGCGCGCTCGGGGACGTAAACTAGGTGCGGACCGTCGTCGAAATACTTGCGAGCCAAGGCGGAGGAAGCGGTGAGGAATCCCGCGTGACGACCCATCACCACGCCGATGTAAACGCCCTGCAGCGCACGGTTGTCGAGGTTGACGCCGGAGAAGGCCTGGGCGACAAAGCGAGCTGCCGAGCCGAAGCCCGGGCAGTGGTCGTTCTCCTCCAGATCGTTATCAATCGTCTTGGGAATGTGAATGGCGCGCAGCTCGTAGTTCGCTTCTTTTGCTTGCTCGTTGACGATGCGTACCGTGTCGGACGAATCATTGCCACCGACGTAGAAAAAGTAGCGGATGTCGTGGGCTTGCATCACCTTAAACATCCGTGCGCAGTATTCTTCATCGGGCTTGTCGCGGGTGGAAAGCAAGCCCGAGGACGGCGTGCCGGCCACTTGCTCGAGGTTGTGAGTGGTCTCGCGGGTGAGATCGACGAAGTTTTCATCGATGATGCCGCGCACGCCGTGGACGGCTCCATAGATGGAGGTCACTTGGCTGAACTTGCGGGCCTCAAGGGCAACGCCGACGACACTTTGATTGATGACCGGGGTGGGGCCACCACCCTGCGCGACAAGTACTTTTCCAAATAAACGACTCATTGAATCGTTAGAATCGACAATTCTCGTCGAGAAGCAAGCCTTGAAACGCGATTGATTCGCAATTTTTTCGGACCTTCACTTACCGCTCCAGCCGCCGCCCAGCGCCTTGACTAAAACCGCGAGGGTGATGCGTTGTTGGGCATCGATCTGGCTCAGCGCGAGGCGGATCTGCAATACGCTGCGGTCGGCATCGACAACATCGAGGTAGCTGGTCAGCCCCTTGTCGTAGCGCTCTTGGGAGAGCTTGCGGGTGTCGCGAGCACTGGCCAGAGCTTGTTCGAGCGCGGTGCGGGATTTGGCCAACCCCTTGAGATCAACCAGCGCGTCTTCCACCTCGCGGAGGGCGATGAGCAGGGTCTGCTGATAGGTGGCCAGGACCTCGTCATAGCGGTTGCGGGCTGCCTGATAGTTTGCCTTGTTCGAGCCACCGTTAAAAATCGGTGCAGCCACGCCGGAACCCAGTGCGAGCACCCGGTTTTGCAAGTCGAGGAATCGCTTGATATCGACGGACTCGAAGCCAGCGTCGGCGCTGAGGGTGAAGTTCGGATAGAAGGCGGCCTTGGCCACGCCGATGCGGGCACTGGCCGCACGCAGCTCTTCTTCAGCAGCCTTCACATCGGGGCGGCGGTTGAGGACCTCAGCAGGCAGCCCGGCTTTGATCGACGGCAGCGCCGTCAGCGAACTGCGGCGGGCGACTGAAAAGTCGGAAGGACGCAGACCGCAAAGCACGGCAAGAGCGTGTTCTGCCGAGCCGCGTTGGCGCTGAACGGCGGCAAGGTCATTGTTGGCCAATTCCAACTCGGTGCGCGCGCGGCTGGAAGTGAGGCCATTGACCAGCCCGGCATCGGATTTGGACTTCTCGATGTCGAGTGCGGCCTGGCGGCTTTTGATCGTGTCGCTGACCACGGACTCTTGGGCGTCGAGCCCACGCAGCAGGAAATACTGGCGCGCCACTTCGGTGGCGAGGCCGAGGCGCAGTGAAACAAAAAGCGCCTCGCTCGCGCTCGCTTGGGCAGTCGCAGCCTCGACGAGGCGCTTGTTGCGCCCCCAGAGGTCGATGTCGTAGGCGAGATTGAAGGTGCTACGATAGCGCTGGGATTCCAGCTCGATGCCAACACCCGCTGGCAGATTTCCACGCAGCGCATCGGCGGAGCTTCGCGAAATTCCTGCCGTGCCGGTGAGGTCCAGCGTAGGGAAAAGTTTAGCACGGTCCACGCCGACCAGCGCACGGGCGGTCTCCACGCGGGACTTGGCGGCTGATAGATCTTGGTTGGCAGTCAGCGCGCGATCCACCAAGCGGCTCAGTTCGCGGTCATTGAAGAGAGTCCACCAATCATCAGGCAGGTGCCGGGCGGATTGCACCTTCGCTTCCTTCCATTTCGATCCGCCCTCTGCAAACGGCAGTTGGAAGTCAGGCCCGAGGGTGCACGACCCGAGAAACAATGCGGCAGGAATAACGAGCAGGCGTGAGTTCATGGCTTGGGACGGCGATCGGGGGCTTCGATGAATACGTCCACCTGCTGGCCGACGTAAAGCGGCGGGTCAGTCGGACGTGTGAGGGAATAGATGACTTGTAAAACCCGGGTGTCGACGCGCTCGGTGCTGGATCCTGTTAGGGAAACCTTGGGAATGACGTAGGGTTCGATGCGGGTGAATACGAGCGGAAAGGTCACGGTCGGGTCGCCCTTCAAATAGCCGTAGGCTTTCTGGCCGCTGCGGATGCGGGTCGCGTTTTGCTCGTCGACGTCGGCGCGGACTTGCAGGCGCTGGGTTTCGCCAAGCACCAGCGCGGGAGACTTGGGCGAGGTCGCGGCGAATTCGCCTGCGCGGATGTTGACTTGGATGATGTCACCGTCGCGAGGGGCCAGTACGATGAGCCGATCGATGAGCAGGGCAATGCGCTTGAGTGAGGTTTCCGAGGCGACGAGCTGTGCTCGGGCTGCACTGAGTTGGGCTTGGGCGATGGCAACGTCCTGCTTGCGATTATCCAGATCGTCCCGGCTCACGGCGCGACTGTCATTGACGGCGGAAAGGCGGGAGTACTGGGCCTCGAGTTTGGCGAGTTGTGCCTCGCTGACGCTGATTTGGGCGCGGGCGATTTCTCGTTGGGCCTGGACGGAAAGCTGTTCGGCACGCAGATCCCGATCATCGATTTTGAAGAGCGGTTGGTCCTTTTTGACCACGTCATTGACCTTGACCAAGACCTCGCTCACCAGTCCCGCTTGAGGCACGCCGATGGCGACATTTTCACTCAGCGCTTCGATGATGCCCGTAGCGGCGACGGCTTGGACGAAGGGTTTCTTCGGGGGCATGATCGGCGGATCACCTGCGGGCGGCATCTGTCGTTCCGCCTGGGTGCGCGACACCAAGCAGATGGCAACCACACCGAATAGGGCAGCGGCGATGGAGCCGTAGCGGACAAGTTTGGAGATGAAATTCATGGGCTAAATTCAGTGAGCGTGTTCGTGAATGAAATGCGGAGCCTGCGGGTGAGCTTGTTCGCGGACCTCGACGATTTCCCCATCGTCCATGCGGGCGATGCGGTCGGCGTAGGGGAAAATTCGGTTGTCGTGCGTGACGATGATGACGGCACGTTCTGGCGAACGGGCGACCTGCCTGAAAAGATCGAGCACGATTTCGCCGTTGCGGGCGTCTAGCGCGGCAGTCGGTTCGTCGCAGATCACCAATGGCGGATCGTGGACGAGCGCACGGGCGATGGCAACGCGTTGCTGCTCACCGCCTGAAAGCTTGTTAGGACGTTCTTTCCAACGGGTGCCGAGACCGACTTTGTCCAGTATCGCGCGCGAACGGTCGAGCGCTTTGCTCGCCGAAACGCCCTGAATCAGCAGGGGAATCCCGACGTTTTCCGCGACGGAGAGGGTGGGGATGAGGTTGAACTGTTGGAAAATGAAGCCGATGTGGGTCGAGCGAAAACGGGTGAGCGCCCCGCCTGACATCGTCTCTAGTGCGCTGCCGAAAACCTGAATATTGCCGGCATCGACGCGTAGTGTTCCCGCGATCGCGCTGAGCAACGTGGTCTTACCGCAACCCGACGGACCGACGAGCATCATGATTTCTCCAGTGCATGCCTGTAGATTGACTTTCTTAAGCACGTCAATGCGGTCCGGGCCGTCGCCGAAGCTTTTATCAACGGCGCGGACATCGACCACGATGTGGGAGGCTGGAGAAGAATTAGGCACGGAAGACCATGGCGGGTTCGTAAAGGCTCAGACGGATGATTCCCATCAGCGCGGCAAGCATGCAAATGAGTTGGATGACCAGAAAGGCGGCAACTGGAACTTGCCACGGCATGTAGAACGGCGGTTGGCCATTTTTAAGCGCCCCCATCGCGAAACCCGAGGTCGCTAACAGCCCCAGCCCAAAGCCGATGAGCCCAACCGTGAGAGCTTGGACGATCAGCATCATGCTGAGTCGGAAATTCGACATGCCCATCGCCTTGAGGGCGCCGAGGTGTTTCAAGTTATCTAACACGAAGGCGTAAAACGTCTGACAGGCGATGGCCACGCCAACAATGAATCCGATCACCACGGTGGTGCCGAATGAGATCGGGATGCCGGTGTTTTTGACATACCACCAGACGGTGGCGGTGTTGAAGTCTTTTGGATTGTTGCCAAAGTCGCGGTTCACATAGGCGCGCAGGCCGGTGGTTCGTTCGATTTCAGCGGCGGCTTCATCGGTGGTCATGCCCTCGATGGGCGCGGCGATGACGGCCGTTAGCATTTTGCGCGATGAGGGCGTGTACTGCAGGGCGCGCTCGTAGGTGGTCCAGACGTAGGGGCCACCGGTGAACGAGCGCATGGCCTTGCAGATGCCAACGACCCGCGCCTCGACATCATTGATTTCAAAAGCGTCGCCGACTTTGATTTTTTTAAGCGGATTTTTTGGGTCGGACGACAGGCGTTGGGTTGCGAGTTCGTCGATCACGACCGTGTTAGGCAGTCGCAAGTCTTCCAGATTTCCCTCCACCATCCGCGTCGGTCCTCCCGCGAGCGATGCGGCATCGATGCCGACGAGTTGCACGGTCTTGAAGCTGCCGTCCTCGAGACGCACGCGCTGGATTCCGGAGTAGAGCGGCATCGCCCAGCGCACGGCGGAAACCGAACGGACGCGGGCGACGTCCGTGTCGCGCATCGGGTTGGTTTCGTTCGCTTGTTCGACGCGTTCCTCGACGACATAGATGGGTACACCCACATTTTTGATCGTCGCCGTAGTCCAGCGCATCAAACCGCAAAAGACCGACGCTTGTTGGACGATCAAAAAGGTGGCGAAAAACAAACCTGCAACCAGCATGAGGTATTTGGCGGTGTCGCCAAAGAGCATTTTGAGAGCAAGGCCGATCATGCGTGGAGATTATTAAATCGCGTCGGGATCAATCCTCTCGCGGTGCGAGACTCTAGCAGCATCTAGCGGCGGCGCAATGCGCGACATGGGTGGGGTATCGCTTTTATCATTCCATTCGCTTCTAACTGGGCCTTTGAACGCAAAGGACGCTCATCTCAGGGCGTGGGCGGTTTCTTTTTGCTGACGCGGCCGGATTTGCGCTCGCTCTCCATGACGTAGCCGAGGCTGCGGTAGAAGGGGGAGTCGGGGCCAAACTCGAGATTCCCCCGCACGGCGTTGACGACAAGATTCATCAGCCCGATCGATGTCTGATCGACGGCGTTTCGTTCGCCGCGTTTGCTGGACAAGAGCGCCACGAGGTCATTGATCTCGCGGCGTTTGTTCTGGGATGGGTCGGTCGCGGCGATGAATTGGTCCAATGTCATCCCGGCCAGGACCGCCTCGGGGGCGACTTGTTTCCATGCGGCGGTGTAGGTCGCGATGCGGTCGGTGATGTCTTCTAAGGTGCGGGCCATGGGATTAAATGAGAGTTAGGTGAGTGAGACAGAGGGCTTTTACAAGCCGGAAGATGCATCGGCACTATCAGCAAGTCAATCGGCAATGTATGCCGATGGATCGGCAATTTGTACTGATGGATCGGCACTGTTAGCAGATGAATCGGCAGAGTGTGCCGATGAATCGGCAAGGTGTGCTGATGCATCGGCAGGGTGTGCCGATCGATCGGGAAGCTTGATTAAGGGCTTGGACGTCGTGTCAAAGCGGTTTGTCGCGACGAATGGGCGATTGGAGCTGCGCCTCAGGTCAGCTTTGAGGCTCAGGCGTGGGCAAGAGCAACCTCGAAGGCGGCGATGATTTCTTCCAAGGGCTCGATGCCACAGGAGACGCGCAGCAGATTGGGCGAAACGCCACACGCTTCCGCCCATTCCAGCTCGGTGTAATGGGCTAACAGCGTGTAGGGACACACGAGCGTGAAGAGCGTGCCGAAGCTGGGCCCCTTGTTCAGGCGCAGGGCGTCGTAGACCTTGGGCGTCTTTTTCTCAGACTTGAGGACGAAGGAAAGCAGTCCGCCATAGCCGCCGCCTTTGCGCACGACCGCATCGTAGTTCGCGGTGTGGGTCAGCGATGGATGGTAGACCTGCGCGACAGCGGGATGTTGGGCCAACCATGCGGCCACGGCTTGGCCGTTGGCGTTGACTGTCTCCATCCGCTTGGCATAGCCATTGAGATTGGAAAGCAGGATCTCGGCATCGGCAATGTAGAGCGGCGCGATGTCTGCCGAGTCGGCCTGCAACGCGACGCGCATGGTGTTGGCCAAGGGCGAATCGGCGCGAACGGTGGCCATCCCTGCCATCACGTCGCCTTGGCCGGAAACCCATTTGGTCAGGCTGCCGGTGACCACATCGGCATAGCGCAGGGAATCGACGTTCAATGGCCCCGCCACCGAATCATCCAAAATCAGTGGCGTGCCGCTGTCCTGACAGGCCTTGGAAACGCGATGCAGGTCGACGGTGCGCAGCAGCGGATTGCTGGGAACCTCGCTAAAGACTGCGGCGAATTCCCCTTGGCGAATGCGCATCAAGGCTTCGTCAAAGGATTCACCGACGGCCTCGTTGAGATAGACCACGCCCTGCCCGAACAATTCCTGAACCTTCAGGCTATCGACGTAAGGAAACTCTAACTGCAGCGTCTTCTTGCCGGCCAACATCCCCGGCAGTGCCCGCAGGACGGCGGTGATGGCAGCCATGCCACTGGTGAAAATGAAGGTATCCTCTGGTGCGGCACCCGTGTGTTTCGACATCGCCCGCGCAATCAAATGCGACTTCGAGCCCTCGCGCAGATTTCCTTCCGAGAAGTCCTGGGCTTGGCGACTGCTGACGACTTCACCGGCAAAGCGCCAGTATTCATTGGCCACCTGTTTCGCCTTGGCGGGGACGACGAGCACCTGCAAGCCGTGAAAGCTGGCGATCCGCACCGCGGTCTTTGCCTGAAGCTCCACCCAGCGGTGGGCGCGTTGCACCGAACCGCGCGTGGGCAGTACGATCACTTCTTCCTGCTCGCTCGCCACTTCCGCCTTGGCCGCCGCAAACAATCGTTCCACAGCCGGATGTTTGAAAAACCGCGGGTATCCCGTCCGCATCCGTCTGAGCACTTTCTCGCGCCCTTCCTCATAACCGAGGATCGAGTCCCAGGTTGGCAGGCAAACCGAGCAAGCATGTGGAGAATCCGGGAGTGGCATTCCCAAGTCCTCCTCCTGCCATGCCGGATTGGCTGATAAATTACGCGTCACGCCTCCGTCATGGCTCCTGGCCTGACTTTGAGCAAGTCAGATCAACTGGGTGAAGTGAAGAAATTCCCGCATTCTGAGGCGGGAGAGCCTCTAAACGCGAATATCGATCATCGCCCGCTTGCGCTTCGAACTGATCCAGCGCTCGTATTGCTCGGAAGTTTTCTTGCGGCGGACCCGGTCCTCGACCATTTCGCGGACCTTGTTGTCCAGCGTCGGGGCTGCGCCGAGTTCGATCTTGATCGGCTTGACCAAGGTGAATCCCTGCGGGTCTAACAAAGGCCCGATAATCGTGCCGACCTTGGCATCGAAGATGATGGCGGCGAACTCTGCCGACAAATCGGGGCGGGCGACATTTTCCTGAAGGCCACCGCTATCGGCGTAGGCGTCTTTCGAATTGGCCTTGGCCAGCTCGGTGAAGTCCTTGCCGTCGGCCAGTTGATTCGCCAAGTTTTCGGCGAAGGCGAGCTGTGTATCAGCAGTCGCCTGTGGGTTTTGCGGATCAGCAGCTGGAATGAAGATTTTCTGGAAGGTGATGACGTCCTTGCTCACATCGCGGAGTGTGCCCTTGATCTCGTCGTATTCCTTCTGGATTTCGTTGGGCAGCGGGGGAGGTGCGTCGGCAAACTGCTTGGCGCGCATCGCTTGGACGACCATTTTCTCGCGGGTCATGTCGCGGTAGCCTTCCATGGTGAGGCGGCTGCGTTTGAGTTCTTCGCGGAATTTGACCTCGTCGCCATTATATAGCTCGCGGATCTGGCGCTTGATTTCTTCGTCGATCAGGTTGGTCTTGATCGTTGCACCGAGCTGCTTGAATTCATCGAGAATGATTTGCCGGTCGATGAGTTCCTGAATGACATTGGCCTTCGCCTCTTTGAACTTGATTTCGAATTGCGGCCCTCGGCGGGGGAATTGAGTCGCCAGCTGCGCGTAAACGGGAGCCAGCATGAATGAAACCTGATTCTTGGTAATCACCCGGCCGTTGACCTTGGCGGCGATGCCATTGACTTCGATCGAACCCGTCGGGCGCTGTGAGCGCGCGACTTGGGCGTACAGGCCTGGCCCCGATAAAATCGTACCGACAAGCATCAGGGCTAGGATGAGACGCGAAGGGTGTGGAGTCATGACGTGTTAGAAGTTTTGCAGCAGGCTTACCGCTTCCGATAGCTTTCCTTGGAGACTCGCCGATTGCAAGCGGGGAAAGCGGCGGCCTTCCAGAAGGATGTAATCGCCGTTGCGATAGAGCATCAACCGTTGTCCTTGAATTTCAACAGAAGCGATGCCTTCCGCCGCGGCGAGGGCTTTGATCTTGGCGATCTCGAGCAGTCGAGCCGCCGCCTCGGGGATTCTGCCGAAGCGGTCGCGCCACGATTTTTCCAGCGCGGCAAGGGCTTTCTCGGTCGCGGCTTCGGAAAGTTCCCGATAGGCGGTGATTCGTATCTGGGTCTCTTCCAGCCACGTGGCGGGCAAGAATGCGGGCAGGACGAGTTTGGGATCTTCGCGGGCGTAGGTGGTCTCGCTGAATGCGATGAAGTCCGCCTTGAAACTGGTATCACCACGCGGGGCATCCTTCCGCCCTTTCAGTCGGTCTACCGACTGGCGCAGCAACTGGCAATAAAGCTCGAAGCCGATCTGCGAGATCTGTCCCGATTGTTTGGTGCCCAGCAGATTGCCCGCACCGCGGATTTCCAGATCCTTCATCGCGATTTTGAAGCCGGAACCCAGCGCTGTGTATTCCTTGATGGCACTGATGCGTTTGCGCGCATCACCCACCGTCATCATGTCGCGCGGCAGCAGGAGGATGGCGTAGGCTTTTTCCCCGGCACGGCCGACGCGACCGCGGAGCTGATAGAGATCGGCCAGGCCGAAGCGATCCGCGCGGTCGATCAGGATGGTGTTGGCATTCGGGATATCGATGCCGGTCTCGATGATGGTGGTGGCTAACAGGACATCCGCCTTGCCTTTGACAAAGGCGTGCATGACCACTTCTAGGTCGTCCTTATCCATCTGACCGTGGCCGATGAGGACGCGCGCCTCGGGCACCAGTTCGCGGATTTTGGATGCCATCATGTCGATGGTCTTCACCCGGTTGTGGAGGAAAAACACCTGGCCGCCGCGCTTCATTTCACGGCGGATGGCGTCGCGGATCACGCGCTCATCATACGCGCAAACGGTGGTGGCCACCGGCACGCGATTGGGCGGCGGAGTGTCGATGGTGGACATGTCGCGCGCGCCCATCAGCGCCATGTAGAGCGTGCGCGGGATCGGGGTGGCTGACAGTGTTAGCACGTCGACTTGGCGAAAGAGTTGTTTGAACTTCTCTTTATGCGCGACACCGAAGCGCTGCTCTTCATCGACCACCACCAGGCCCAGATCCTTGAACTTTACGTCGCCTGAAACCAAGCGGTGCGTGCCGATCACCAAATCCACGGAACCGTCTGCAAGACCGGCGAGGGTCTCGCGCACCTCCGCGGCACTGCGGAAGCGGTTGAGCAATTCGATGCGGATCGGGTAGTCCGACATTCGCTCGCGAAAGGTCCGCCAGTGCTGTTCTGCGAGAACGGTGGTCGGCACGAGGATAGCGACTTGCTTGCCGCTGGTGATCGCCTTGAACGCGCCGCGGATCGCGACCTCGGTCTTGCCAAAGCCGACATCACCACAGATCAGCCGATCCATCGGCCGCGTCGATTCCAGATCCCGCTTGGTCTCGTCAATCGCGCGGCGCTGGTCGGTCGTCTCGGTGTAGTGGAACGAGCGCTCGAACTCCCACATCCAGCGCGAATCGGGCGGATGGGCGAAGCCTTCTTCGGACTGGCGCTCGGCCTGCACGCGCAACAGCTGCGCCGCATAGTCGAGGATCGATTTTTCCGCCGCCTTGCGCGCGGTCTTCCAGGCGCTGCCGCCGAGTTTGTTGAGCTCCGGGGACCTGCCGCCCAAGCCGACGTATTTCCCGACCAAGTGAGCCTGTTCCAAAGGGACGCCCAACAAGGAACCGCCGCGGTATTCCAAAACCAACTCGTCGCCCTCATCGCCCTGCTGGATGCCTTGGAAACGACCGATGCCGTATTCGTAGTGTACGACCAAATCTCCCACCTCCATCTCGTCGATGCTGGCGCGGGCACGCACGCTGCGGGCTTTTTCCAGCAGCGAACGGCGTGGTCCGCCCGGCGTGCGGTAGCGCCCGAAAAGCTCCGATGACGACAACACCGCCAGCTTGGAGATCGGTACGGTGAAACCCGCTAACAACTCGCCGCGGATCGGGGTCACGCCTAGGTCACGCTCCAACTCCTTGCCCGCCAGTTCGGCGAAGCGTTCTTCCTCGCCCTTGTTGCCGAAGACCATGGCGACGTCCCAACCGCCGCGCTGCCACTCGTTGAGCTGGCGGAAAAATGTTTCTCGCCGGGCTTCCTCTAATACAAAGTCGCCCGCCTCAAACGCACCCAGTGGACTGCCAAAGTAGGCGAGCGTGAAGTCCTCCTCACTGTTGTATTCCGCCGCGCCTTCGACGATGCGCACGTCTGGCTTTTCGATCTCCGCGCCAAAGGAAACGATCAGATCCTGCTCCCGGCGGTAGTCGGCGACACGAGCTTCTGACGATGGTTCGGCCAGTAATAAGTCCGCCTCTAACAGCTTGCGGGTCGAGGCCTGCGAATCCAGATCGAACTCGCGGATCGACTCCAGATCGGTATCAAAAAACTCCAAACGCAACGGCTTCGCCGCCTGCCAGGCAAACAGGTCCAAGATGCCGCCCCGCACGGCGAACTGTCCGCGCGCGGTCACCGTCGGCACTCGTTCGTAGCCGTGATCAGCGAGCGACTGGGCCAGTGCGCTTGGATCCAGCGCCAAGCCTGGCTTCAGCGGTGTGCGACTGGCACGCAGCGCTTGCGGCGAAGGAGCCTTGCCCGCAAAGGCATCGCTGCCACAGAGAATCACGCAACTTTCCGAGCGAGCCAAAACCTCTAACACCGCAAACCACTCCGCTGCCGATTCAGGATCGGCAATCGTCCCATCGCCCGCCTCCGCAGGGCCCTCGGGCAGCAGCAGACCGTGGATGCCCCACAGCTCCAACTCGGCGGCCAGTCGCTCGCGGTGCCGCGGCAGATCACAAACCAGCCACAGCCGAGTCCTTTTCCGGTCCCGTGCCGCCAAGCAAACCATTGCGGTCAAAAACGCATGAGCCGCCTCGGCGGATTGATCGAGCACGACCTCCCCGACGCCATTGGCCAAAGGGGCCAGACGCGCAGCGAATTCCGGTTGATTCACAGCAGCGCGCAGCCAGCCGTGCGTGCGGTCGTCCAAAGGAAGCACCCGCAATCCCTAGGCTAGCTCCTGCCGCTCCGCAAGTCGGATCGCAACGCCAAGACTCACGGTGAGAGGCGGTCGATCTCCCAAGCGCTATCACTGCGGCGGTAGAGGAAACGGTCGTGGAGACGGGCGGGGCCGCCTTGCCAGAATTCGATCTGCTGCGGGACGACGCGGTAGCCACCCCAAAAGGAGGGCAGGGGGATCTCGCCATTGGAGAACTTCTCGCGGACCGAACGTAAAAAGTGTATTGGTTCCTGGGGAATCATTGGCCACGATTCATTGTGCTGGTCAGGTGGCGGGTCCTCGCATTGAATTCTCTCGCATCCCGTCATGAACGCCGTTGAAATCGAAGAAGCCGTCTCACGGCTCGCGGAACAGCCCTTCGATCCAGAGGTTTTCCCCTATGATTTCCTCGAAGCCTTCGGCAACAAGGACACCACCCTCAAGCGGCTCCGGGCGGAGGGGAAAGCCAGCAGCAACCAGTCCGACCTCCCCGGCGGCGTCCTCCAGCGGAACAACATCCACCTCAAGGTCTGCCCGGAAGGCGAGGTGACGGCCACGCTTGCCGCTCTGCGGAACAGCCCGGCCACGGCGAAGCAGAAGGTCAAGTTCATCCTCGCCACCGATGGCAAGACCCTCGAGGCCGAGAGCCTGGCCGATGACTGCGAAACGATCGCCTGCGACTACCCGGCGTTTCCAGATCACTTCGGATTTTTCCTGCCGCTTGCGGGCATCACCACGGTCAAGCAGATCCGGGAAAACGCCTTCGACATCCGCGCCACCGGCCGCCTGAACCGCCTCTATGTGGAGCTTCTCCGCGAAAACGCCGATTGGAGCACCGAGCAGCGTCGGCGCGACATGAATCACTTCATGGCCCGCCTGATCTTCTGTTTTTTTGCCGAAGACACCGGCATCTTCCACAACACCGGCCTGTTCACCGCCACGGTCGATCAGATGAGCGCGGGAAACCATTCGATCACCCACGAGGTCATCGAAGAACTCTTCCGCGCCATGAACACCAAGCTGGCGGAGCGCGGGGCGGAAAAAATCAAGCCGTGGGCAAATGGCTTCCCCTACGTCAATGGCGGCTTGTTCGCCGGTTCGCTCGATGTTCCCCACTTCACCCGGATTGCCCGTTCCTACCTGCTCCACGTCGGCTCGCTAGACTGGACCAAGATCAATCCGGACATCTTCGGCTCCATGATCCAGGCCGTGGCGGATGACGAGGAGCGCGGCACCCTCGGCATGCACTACACCAGCGTGCCGAACATCCTCAAGGTGCTCAATCCGCTGTTCCTCGACGAGCTCCGCGCCCGGCTGGAGGAAGCGGGAGACAATGCCCGCAAGCTGCTCAACCTGCGCCAGCGCATCGCCCGCATCCGCGTCTTCGATCCCGCCTGCGGCTCCGGCAACTTCCTCGTCATCGCCTACAAGGAACTGCGCGCCATCGAGGCGGAAATCAACCGTCGCCGAGGCGAGGCCGAGCGCCCCACCGACATCCCGCTGACCAACTTCCGCGGCATCGAGCTCCGCGATTTCCCCGCCGAAATCGCCCGCCTCGCCCTGATCATCGCGGAATACCAGTGCGACGTGCATTACCGCGGCGAATCGCTCGCGTTGGCCGAGTTTCTGCCGCTGCAAAAGGCGAACTGGATCACCTGTGGCAATGCGTTGCAAATCGACTGGCTCAGCGTGTGTCCGCCGACGGGGAAAGGGGTGAAACTTCGCGGCGATGATTTGTTCAGCACGCCTCTGGATCAGTCAGAGATCGACTTCGCGAATGAAGGCGGGGAGACGTACATCTGTGGGAATCCGCCCTATCTCGGCTCCACCTGGCAATCCGCCGATCAGAAAGCCGATCTCAAAGCGATTTTCGATGGCCGAACGAAGAGCTGGAAATCCCTCGATTACGTCGCGGGTTGGTTTATGAAAGCGGCGGATTATGGTTCTCACACACCAGCCGCCACAGCCTTCGTCTCCACCAACTCGATTTGCCAAGGCCAGCAAGTGCCGATCCTCTGGCCGCTCGTTTTTGCCAGTGGCCATGTCATCCATTTCGCTCACACCAGCTTTAAATGGGCCAACCTTGCCAGCCACAATGCGGGGGTGACTGTGGCAATTGTTGGAATTTCCAATCATGCGGGCAAACTTCGCCGACTATTTTCACCTGCTGACAATGGAGCGGTGATTGAGAAACAAACTGAATACATCAACGCATACCTTGTGTCTGGTGCTGAAGTGATCGTAGAGAAAGCAGCAAAGCCACTCGCCTCTCTTTCAACCATGAGCTTTGGCAACAAGCCTGTGGATGGTGGTCATCTCTTACTCGATTCTTTGCAAGTCGCTGCACTCGGACTTAGCGCAACAGAGGCAAAGCGATTTATACGGCGCATCTACGGATCTGCCGAGTTTATTCGTGGTCTCGAGCGTTACTGCCTCTGGATTAAAGATGAAGACCTAAAAGCGGCTTTGGAAATTGAAAGCATCAAACAAAGAGTCGCTGGGGTAAGAGCGATGCGATTGGGAAGTCGAGATAGTAGCGCCAACGAAATGGCTACCCGCTCGCATCAATTTCGCGAAATGAACATCGGTGAATTTCATACAATCGCCGTTCCGGCGATCACTTCCGAGAACCGTAATTATCTGCCATGTGGGCTGCTTGATAGCAGGACTACGGTGACCAACAAAGTTTATGCCCTCTACGACGCCCCGCTCTGGAACATGGCGCTCATCGCCTCCCGTCTCCACTGGGTCTGGATTGGCACCGTTTGCGTTCGGATGCGGACGGATTTCTCCTACTCCAACACCCTCGGCTGGAACACCTTTCCCGTTCCCAAGCTCACCGAGCAGAACAAGGCCGACCTGACCCGTTGCGCGGAGGACATCCTGCTGGCGCGCGAGTCTCATTTCCCAGCGACCATCGCCGATCTCTACGATCCCGAAAAAATGCCCGTGAACCTGCGCGAGGCCCACGAGCGCAACGACGAGACGCTGGAGCGGATCTACCTCGGCCGCCGGTTCAAGAACGACACCGAGCGCCTTGAAAAGCTCTTCGAGCTTTACACGAAGATGACCGCCGCCCCGAAGTCGGCTTCCTGAAATAAGAAATCCAGTCATGTCAAAAACCGGCCACTTTCTGAAATAAGACCATGAGCGAATTGATCCTCTATACCTCGGACGACGGCAAGACGCGGATGAATCTCCGCGTGGAGGCGGACAATATCTGGTTGACGCAACTGGAGATCGCCGAGCTTTTTCAGACGACGAAGCAGAATGTCTCGCTGCACGCCGGTAACATCTTCGAGGACGGGGAGCTGAGTTCGGACGCAACTGTCAAGGAATCCTTGACAGTTCAAACCGAGGGCAGTCGCCAGGTGAAGCGATCCATTTCCCACTACAATCTCGACCTCATTCTGGCCATCGGCTACCGGGTTCGCTCCCCGCGTGGCGTGCAATTCCGCCAATGGGCGAGCCAGCATCTCAAGGAATTTCTGGTCAAGGGCTTCGTCATGGACGACGAGCGCCTGAAGAATCCGGGCGGCTGGGATTACTTCGACGAGCTGCTGGAGCGGATCCGCGAGATCCGGGCCTCGGAGAAGCGGTTTTACCAGAAGGTCCGTGATCTGTTCACCCTGAGTTCCGACTACCAGGTGAGCGTGAAGGACACGCAGACATTTTTTGCAGAAGTGCAGAACAAGCTCCTCTATGCCGCCACCGGCCACACGGCAGCGGAACTGGTAGTGACCCGCGCCGATCCCGAAAAGCCGAACATGTCGCTGATGGCATGGAGCGGCTCCCGCGTGCGCAAGCAGGACGTGATCATCGCGAAAAACTATCTCACGGCGGACGAGATCGACACGCTCAACCGTCTGGTCGTCATTTTCCTGGAACAGGCGGATCTGCGGGTGAAGCAACGGAAGGATCTTACGCTCGATTTCTGGCGCACGAATGTCGACGGGATGCTGGAGTTCAACGAGCAGCCCGTGCTGAAGGGGGCGGGCGACGTCAGCCACGACGACATGAAGCGCATCGCCAATGCCCGCTACGACGCCTTTGATGAAAACCGCCGCAGAGGCGAGATGATTGCCGCAGATGACGCCGACCTCCGCGAGATCGAGGAAGTGGAAGCTGAATTGAAAAAGAAAAAGCCCTGAACCATTTCCATGAGCCAAGCCCCGCACACCATTCCCTCCGTCTCCGTCACCTATGCGGGTGACGGCCACTCCACGCGGCCCAATGAACTCGGCATGCGCCCGATGCAGGAGCGCGCCTATCAAAAGCGCGGCGAGCAGTATTTGCTGATCAAGTCGCCGCCCGCTTCCGGCAAGAGCCGTGCGCTGATGTTCATCGCCCTGGACAAGCTGGAGAATCAGGGGCTCAAGCAGGCGCTCATCGTGGTGCCGGAAAAATCCATTGGCTCCAGCTTCGCGGATGAACCACTGAGCCAGTTTGGGTTTTGGGCGGATTGGAAAGTCGAACCACGCTGGAACCTGTGCAACGCACCGGGCAGCGATGGCGGCAAGGTGGATGCCGTGAAGGCATTCCTGGAAAGCGGCGACCGGACGCTGGTCTGCACGCATGCGACCTTCCGGTTTGCCGTGGACCGATTCGGCATTGAGGCTTTCGATGGACGTCTGATCGCCGTGGATGAGTTCCACCATGTTTCCGCCAGTCCGGATAACCGACTTGGCGAGCAAGTGCGGCAGTTCATCGACCGCGATAAGTCCCACTTGGTCGCCATGACGGGTTCCTACTTTCGGGGTGATGCGGAGGCCGTGCTCCATCCGGAGGACGAGGCGCGCTTCGAGTCGGTGACTTACACCTACTACGAGCAGCTCAGCGGCTATCAGCATCTCAAACAACTGGACATCGGTTACTATTTCTATTCGGGAAACTACTCGGATGAGATCCTCAGCGTGTTGAACCCCGAGGAGAAAACCATTCTCCACATCCCGAACGTGAATTCGCGGGAAAGCACGAAGGACAAGATCAAGGAGGTGGAGCACATCATCGGAGAACTCGGTGAATGGCTGGGATTAGACCCGGTGACGGGATTCCATTTGGTCAAAACACCTCTGGGGAAGACTCTGAAAATCGCAGATTTGGTAGATCCAGAACATCAAGCCAGAATACAGGCAAGCCTGCGCTCCCCGGAGATCAAAACATCGCGGGACTATGTGGACATGATCATCGCCCTCGGCATGGCGAAGGAGGGCTTCGACTGGATCTGGTGCGAACATGCCCTGACCGTCGGCTATCGTTCCAGCCTGACAGAGATCATCCAGATCATCGGCCGTGCCACCCGCGATGCGCCGGGAAAAACCAAAGCGCGTTTCACCAACTTGATCGCGGAGCCAGATGCGTCTGAGAGTGCAGTCACCGAAGCGGTGAACGACACGCTCAAGGCCATCGCCGCGAGTCTGCTGATGGAACAGGTGCTCGCGCCGCGCTTCGATTTTAAACCGAAGCGGCCTGAGAACGAAGCACAGGAGGGTTTCGATTATGGTGAGGGAGGTTACGATCCGGAGAAGTGCAATGTCGGCGTGAACCCGGCCACCGGAGCGATCCAGATAGAGATCAAGGGGCTCGCCGAACCGAAGAGCGCGGAAGCGGAGCGCATTTGCCGGGAGGATCTCAACGAGGTCGTCACCGCCTTCGTACAAGATAAGAGGACCTTGGAACGGGGCCTGTTTGATGAGGAGTTGGTCCCCGAGGAGCTGACGCAGGTCCGGATGGGCAAGATCGTCCGGGACAAGTTTCCCCATCTGGATGAAGAGGACCAGGAAGCCGTCCGCCAGCACGCGGTGGCTGCGCTCAACATCATCCAGCAGGCGAAGAAGGAAATCACCGTGCCGGGCAACCATAACGAGCCAAGTCGCAATACCGCCCTCATCGACGGGGTGAGGAGATTTGCCCTTTCCGTCACCGAGTTGGACATCGACCTGATCGACCGCACCAACCCCTTCAGCGAGGCCTACGCGATCCTTGCCAAGTCGATGACCGAGGAGCGGCTGAAGCAAGTGGCGGAAGTCATCGCCAGCAAGCGTATCATCCTAACACTCGATGAAGCCCGCGACCTCGCCAAGCGGGCGCTGCGATTCAAAGCGGAAAAAGGCAGGCTGCCATCGCTGACCGCCGTCGATCCATGGGAAAAACGCATGGCGGAAGGCATCGCTTTCCTGCAACGTAAGGCCAAGGAGGATAAGAATGGCTGAACGTGTCACCGAAGAGGATTTGGATTTGCTGGAAGAACTGGGCGTGGAAACTACCGCCGAGTCCTCTGGCGGACGCACGCCGCGCGAGCAGCGAATTATTGCAGGTTTTGAAGAGATCGTGCGCTTCGTGGAAGAGCATGGAAAAGCTCCCATGAATGATCTGGAAGCGGATATCTTCGAACGGATCTATGCCGTGCGACTGGAATGCATCAGGCATTCACTGGAATGCAGGACTCTGTTAGCAGGAATGGATTCCCACGGGTTGTTGGCCATTGATTGGGGATCAACGGTCGTGCGCGAGGAGGCATTCAGTTCCGATGCGGCACTGCTGTCGGAGTTGGGTGTGGAAGATTCGTTGCCGGAAAACGACATCACTCGGTTGACCCATGTCCGCTCGCGGGAAGAAATTCGCGCCGCCGAGGAGATCGCCCGGCGTACGGGGTGCGAGGACTTCGATGATTTCAAACCGATCTTCCAGAAGGTTCAGCGGGATCTCGAAACCGGAGGCCGGACCACCATCAAGTTCCAAGAAAACGCCGACGTAAACGAAGGTGAGATGTTCATCCTGGACGGGCAGAAAGTGTTTGTCGCCACGGTCGGCGAAAAATTCACCAGCGACTACGGTCGTCCAGATCGTCGGCTTCGTTTGATCTATGACAACGGCACAGAAAGCGACTTGCTCCTCCGTTCGTTTCAGCGCGCTCTTTATAAGGACAAGACCAGCCGCCGCATCACCACACCGGATCGCGGGCCGTTGTTCTCACAGAATGAAGACGAAGGGGATTTAAACAGCGGATTCATTTACGTTCTTCGTAGCTGCTCGGATCACCCGTTCATTTCCGCGAACCGCGAAGTGATTCACAAGATCGGTGTCACCGGTGGAGAAGTGAAAAAGAGAATCGCCAACGCCAAGAAAGATCCGACTTTTCTTCTGGCAGAAGTGGAGATCATGGAGACCTACAGGTTGGCGAATATTGATCGAAGTCGCTTGGAGCGCCTGCTGCATCGCTTTTTAGCGCCCGCGCGTCTGGATCTGGAATTGAAAGACCGCTTTGATTTTGGCGTCGAACCGCAGGAGTGGTTTCTAGCTCCTCTGCCGGTCATTCGGGAAGTCATCCAACGGCTGATGGATGGCTCGATCGAGAATTGCCGGTATGACCCAGAATCTGCGCAAATCGTTGTTGGGGAATTTTAGGGCTTAACTGACGAATTGGCAGGACTCACGGAGAGAGGCGGTCGATTTCCCAAGTACTGTCGCTGCGGCGGTAGAGGAAACGGTCGTGGAGACGGGCGGGGCCGCCTTGCCAGAATTCGATCTGCTGCGGGACGACGCGGTAGCCGCCCCAAAAGGAGGGGAGGGGGATCTCGCCTTTGGAGAACTTCTCGCGGACTTCGGCGAGTTTTTGCATGAGAAATTTACGGGAGGTGATGACGTCGCTCTGGTTCGACACCCAGGCGCCGATCTGGGATTCGCGGGGGCGGGAGGCGAAGTACTTCAGCGACTCGGCGCTACTGATTTTTTCGACCGTGCCTTGGATGATGACTTGGCGCTCCAGGGTGATCCACGGAAAGAGCAGGCTGACGCGCGGGTTTTGCTCGATCTGCTTGGCCTTGCGGCTGCCGTAGTTGGTGAAGAAGACAAAGCCCTCGGGGCCGTAGTACTTGAGCAGCACGGTCCGCTGGTAGGGCATGCCGGTTTCATCGACGGTGGCCAGCGTCATCGCGTTGGGCTCGTGAAGTCCGAGTTCGGTCGCTTGTTGGAACCATGCGGAAAACTGGGCGATCGGGTCGGCGTTCAGTTCAGCGCGACTCAGGCCGCGGTCGGAGTATTCTTTGCGGAAATCGGCAAGGTCCATGAGTGTATTGATAGACGGTCAAGCGGCGCGGCGCAAGGGTGACCGGTAGCATGAGGAGCGGGGGCCTTATTGCTCCTTCTTTTTCGCTGGGACATCGATAAAGATACGACAATAAGGTCGTTGCTCCTTAATTTTCTCTGCACAAGGCTGGCCTGGGAAGCGATGGCCTATTACCTATCTCCCTCAGCGCTGCTTGAAGCGGCGTTCGTACTCGCGGTGCAAGCCTTGGTGCATCGCCTCCAACTCTGCAGTGCTGAGTGGGTCGAGCACCTCGCTTGAACTTGGGTCCATTCCGAGAAAATCCTCCAAAGTCTGGATCTTGCCAATCCACAAGCCCTTCTGCTGGCCTTCCACGCGGCCCTTCTCAATACCTTGCTCCATCCCTTCAACACGGCCTTCCACTCGGCCTTTTTCAAGACCCTTCTTCAGTCCCTTTTCGAGGCCTTCGGCAATCAGTTTTTCGGCGACGGACATGGCGTTGTTTCTCAGTTCGGGGTTTGGGGATAGCTTATGGTAGATTTTCTCCACGTCAAGGTCGCTGTCGGCGTGAAGGGCGTAGAGCAGAATCCTCTTGAGCAAACCTTCGGGCAAGGCCTCGGCGGCGGTTCCGACCAGCCAATCGAAGTACCGTGACAGCTGCCGTTCGCGCGCCAGTTTCATCAGCTGCATGACGCTGCGCAGCTGGGATTCGTCCTGATCCTGCTCGGGGTCGTAGCGCGTCAGGTCGAACAGGGCGTGGCGGAACTTTGGCAAAAACGGCAGCAGCCCCGCGAGTTCTTCGGGCAGCTCGAACAAGTCCTCAAACGCGGTCGAGATGTTCCAGCGCTCCGGCCCTTGGTGAAAGACAAAGGGCAGTACCGGCGGTAGTGGCAGACCGTGGTCCTTGTGGTGTTTGAATAAAATCTCCGCGACGTATCCGAGCAGCCGCAGTGGCATCGTCGGGTCGACCGTGCTTTGGTGTTCGAAGAGCAGGTAGAGCCGTGTATCCCGCCCGCCGATGTTCACCGCAAACAACAAATCCGCCTGCACCTGCTGCAGCCCCGACTTCACGAACGAACTCGGCAACACCTTGAGCGACGGCCAATCGACTTGCGCCACAATCGCGGGCGGCAGGCGGCTCTTGAAAAACGCCGTCGCGTGTTGCGGTTGCGAGAAGACGTCTTTGAAAAACGCGTCGTTCGGATACCCCACGCGCTCGATGTCCTCTTCGGATTTTTCCACGGTGCATGGTAGCCTGTTTGCACGGTCTTTGGCAAGAATCAACGCCACCCGGGGAAGCCGCCACTGGGCACGGCGTTACCCGCCGAAACAGCAGCGGGCATTCTCCCGGGTGATGGCGGCGAGGTCTGGCGTGGGAATTCCCAGCGCGGCAGCGAGGGCGTGACCGATGGCGGGAAGGTTGGCTGGGTGATTGAGAGGTTCCGCCAGGGGGTGGGTGATGCAGTCGGGCGGAGGGAGCATGTCGGGTGCGTCGGTTTCCAGCAGGATACGGTCGTGCGGCAGTTGGCGGAAGACTTCGAGCACCGCGGACTTGCGAGGCTGGAGGAAATGGCCGGAAAAGGAAAAGTAGGCGCCTAGCGGAATGAGGCGTCGTGCGGTTTCGATGGATCCGCCGTAGGAGTGCATGAGGAAGCGGGCGGGGGGAGGAGCTACCGCAAAGGCATCGAAGAGCGCGCCCCAGGCTTTCAGGCAGTGGACGGTGAGCGTGCGATCCAAGTGGCGGGTGATGCGGAGTTGATCGAGGAACACAGGGAGTTGGATGGCCAGCGATGGCGTCGTGATCCATGAATCGATACCGCATTCACCCACAGTGGCTTGTGGGTATTTTTCAAGCAAAGCCTCAAGTCGTTTTTGCCAACCGCTGGTGGCGGTATGGGCCTGCCAAGGATGGATGCCGAAGGCGGGGCGGATCAAATCGGGTTGATCGCGTGCTAGCATTTCGACGGCGGGCCAATCCGCCTCGCAAGTGGCATTGACGATGCAGCGACTAACACCAGCACGCCGCAGGGCCGCAATGACGGGGGCGGGATCACCGAGACGCGGGTCTTGGAGGTGATTGTGGGCATCCGTCCAAGCGATCATGGCAATGGGCTAGCGAATGCCTTTGGGCGTGGCTTTTTGCGGCGAGTCGAAGGTGACATCGGTGATCGAAAGACGGCGGCCGCCGTTAGCGGGGTCGCAGGTGGCGACTTGCATTTTGCGGAGCGTCCAGACGTTGTCGGCGACTTTCATGATGTCCTCGACTTGGAATTCTTTGACCAGCCCGCCATTCTTGTCGTGGCCACGAATCTTCATGAAGGCGCCGAATTTGCGGTGAATCCAGACGTAGACGACCTCATAGCGGCCGGCAGAGCCCTGGGGTTTGTCGATCCGTAGTTTGTAGCAAGGTTGGCCGCCGACGTCTTCCTGACCTTCGAGATGCGGGTTGGGCCAGTAGAAGAAGCGTAGCGCGAGATCTTCGTAGGTGAGGTCGGTGCCAGCGATGGGCTCGACGATCTTCTCCGCAGGAAAGGCGGTGGTTTTGCCGTCGACAATTTCGAACAGATTGAAGGCTTCGTCGCCGATGCGCATGTGGAAGATGCGCCATTGGTCCGGGGTCTCGGCGAATTGGAACTGGATGTCTTTGCCCTTGAGAAACAAGGTGATGGGAATGTTGCTACTGCCCTTGCGGAGATTGCCGCGCAGGCCGTCGTCGAGCTGGGTGAGGGTGGCTGAAATGCGCGCACTTTCCAGTATCTGCTGGGCGCTCGGGTCTTGAGCACGCGCGAGGGTGGAAAGGGCGAAAGCGAGGTAGGGGGCGATCGCAAGCCATTTGAAATTCATGCCGCCAATATGGATCAGGCGCCGGATTGGACAAGCTCGGTGACGGAATTTTTTTAGAAAACCCGTGTCCATTGCGGATTAATTTTTTATAAACGACTCTTTTGAGACTTGCTGAAGGGGTGGGGGACGAATTGGATGGGCTTAGGCATTTATGACTCTCCGCGACAAGCTCACCGACATTCTTCCCAACCTACTTCCGGGAAATCCGAAGGATGCCATCAAGGGGACCGAGCTGATCCGCCTGTCGCGCTTGCAGATGGATGGCAATTATTCGGACGCGTCACTGCGCTACCATTATTCGATCATGTCGTGCGACCCGGCGTCGCCGATCGCCAAGGTGGATAAGGGCCACGGCTACTACCGCCGCAGCGCGGCCATCCCGGCACTGTCCGGGGCACAGGATCTGCTGTCCATGACGCAGGGTCGGCTGGATGACTTGAAGCCCGACGACAGCGATCGGGTGGATGAGGCCCTGCTGCGGATTCGAAAGTTCCGTGCGGTGGTGACCCGCTATTTTGAGATCAACGGCCGCTTTCCTTTTGCCTTCCGCGAAGCTCTGGGGAAAAACTCGCCGATCAGTAATCTCTGGAAATATCCGGAGCTGGTGCTGGTGGACTGGGAAACCGGAGCGGCGGCCGATGAGGAGATGTCGCTGGATCAAACGATGCTGGCATTCAAACAACGGCTGGGCATTGCCCCATTTCGCCTGCACGCGGCGCGTTTGAGAATCCAGTCGTCGCTGCAAACGTATCGTGAAGATTTTTTTCAAACGCTGGCAGTCTCGATGTGGGCGCAAGGCGGCGAACTGATCTACGCAGCCCCGATCGAGGACGAGGCACTGGCCGATAGCTTGCGACGCTTGAGCGCAGATTTTGGCGTAGGGGTGACCTCGCTGGGACTGACGAGTGAGGTGCTGGACGAACTGCCGCGCCCATCCAATATCCTCAACGCTCACCCGAGCGAGACCGAGGCGATCATGGCCAAGCTCGATATCAACCGGATCTCCACGCCCGTGTCGCGTCCGCACCTCAATTGGTCCGTCCTCACGTCGATGCGCAATGAGTCGGCAGAGGCTGAAAAACTGGTGCAATGGCTGACCCGTTGCATCGACAGTCGCCGTGCCGAAGCTTTTAAGGACGATTGATCGTTCCTGCCTGAATGAAATTCACCAGATCCGCGCGGCATTTCAAGAGGTCGGGCGGGTTGAGGTAAAACATGTGGCCGCCATCAAAGTAGGTGGATGTGATGTTTTTCCGGAGATTTTCAGGCAGGTTGAGCATGTGCCGCACGGAATAGGCGACGCCTTCGGGCGGGGTGGCTAGATCCGTGCGTCCGCCCATGACCAGCACGCGCAGATGCGGATTATCCCGCATCGCCGTTCCTAGCCGGTTGCTCAGATTGACCACTTCGTTGCTGCTGTCCCAGTTCCAGGGGTGGACTTTTTCGGTGAGGATTTCGTAGGGTTGATCCTCCTTGTAGCCGAGCTCGCGGCCGAGATAATCCAGCATGGCCGTGGAAAAGGCACCGTAGGCTAGGGAATACGACGGATCGTAATCAGCCGACACTGCGGTCTTATCGTTGGTTTCCCAAGCGACACGCCCATCAAACCGGCCAATCACTTTGCCCTCCTTGCGCAATAATTCGCTACGGAATGACGCCGATTCGAGCCGCAGATCATGGGCCAGCCAGGTCGCTGCATCGATACCACTGAACTTAGCCAACTGGTCAGCGATTTTGGTGCGGGTCACTGGATCAAGCGCGCTACCTTGTAACAAAGCCGCGGCATAATCACCGAAGGCAAACTTGGTGCTTTCACGAATCAGTGCCTCACGATCGCCCTCGATCTTGCGGTGGAAATGGGCCGTGCCGGTGAACGATGGCAGGAATACCGCGTACGCCAGATCGTTGCCTTGGGCGGCTTGCAGCGTGGAAAAATCAAGCAGTGATGAAAGCAGGACCACACCGTTGAGGCTCATGCCGTAACGCTTTTGCAAATGGCTGGACAGCCCCGCCGCGCGGATGCCGCCATAGGATTCGCCCAGTAGATACTTCGGCGATGACCAGCGTTCGTGCTCACTGACCCAACGGCGGATGAAGTCACCCACCGATTCGATGTCCTGATCCAGCCCATGGAAATCGCCGGGTTTGATGTCCTTTTCCGCACGGCTGTAGCCAGTCGATACGGGGTCGATGAAGACCAAGTCGCAGACATCCAGCACACTCAGCGGATTATCCATTACGCGGACGGGCGGGAGCGAGGCGGTGGTGCCATCGCCGGGAAGTTTCACAATCTTGGGTCCCAGCACGCCGATGTGCAGCCACACGGCCGAAGAACCCGGGCCACCGTTGAATGCGAATAGCACTGGCCGCGTGGACACGTCCTTGACGTCGGTTCGCACGTAGCTGACGTGGAAGATCGAGGCCCGCGCCTTGCCGTCATCGGCTTTTAGCTGCAGTTTACCGGTGGTTACCTTGTACGGAATCTTCTTGCCTTCAATGATCACGCTGGATTCACGGATCACTGGCTCGATCACTTTTGGCGCTGGGGTTTCCGCTGGCTTTTCCGCGGGTTTTTCAGCATCCGGGGCGGCTGCGGTCAGCAGGTTGAGGGAAATGAAAATTGATCCAATGAGTCGGCGCATGGCGGATTGATAAACCGTGGAAGGGGAGTTGTCCATCCATGTCGTCCCATCAATGGGCGCCCATTGCCTCGACTTCCGCACGGACCATTTTTGCCAATTCCGGTGGCCCCAGCACCTTGGCATGGCTGCCAAAGCTCAGAACCCAGCGCAGCACCTCTTCCAGCCGTCCGACTTCGAAGCGAACTTCCAGCCGCGTCCCTTTGGCATTGAGCAGGAAAACCTCTTGCGTCGGGTGCCAGCGGCGCTCTTGGGCGATCTGTGCGGCGTAATTCTTCAGTTCCACCCGCACCACTTGCCGCGAATAGTCGCCCGCAACGCTCCAAACGCCGAAAGACTGCCGCAAGTGATCGCTGCCATTGAAGTCCACCGGCCGCTCAAACTTCTGGGTCGTCGCCTTGAAACGGCTCATTCGTGGCAGTGCAAAGGTCCTCAAAGCGCCGCGTTGCAAATCCTGCGCGATCAGGTACCAGCCGCCGTCCACTTCGCCCAAATGCAGCGGTTGAACGCGCCGAAGCTCGGATTTATCCGCTCCCAACTTTCGGTAATAAAAGGTTGTAATAAGTTGATTAAGAATGGATTCAGCAATGATTCCAAAGAGCTTAACGTCGCGCAGATTGGGAATAAAGCCTTTGCGGGAAAACGCATCGTCCATATCGCTCCAGGCGAACTGGATTTTACCGACCATCCCGCGTGTGATCTTGGAAAATGCTTGCTGCATGACCTCCGCCAGCGGCGTTCCACGCACCGATTCCAAGGCCGTACGCGCCAGAAACAGCCCAGCCAGCTCCTCAGCCGTAGTTTGAAAGACGGGAAAATCCGAGACATCCTGCTCGTAGAAATAGCCGTGCAGCGTTTCTTCATACTGAATGGGCAGTTTCAGCTCATCGCGCATGAAGGTAATGTCGCGTTGGATCGTTTTGCGCTCGACGCCCAGCTCATTCGCTAGCTTCGAACAGTTTGGGTAGCGACCACTGTGGATCGCCGCATGAATTTCATAAATCCGAAAAAGCGGCCGCCGGGTATGCCCGGTACGGCCATTGCTGCCTTCAATGATTTCGGCGAGGTTGCTTGGGAGCACGTTCATCCGCGCCATCTAAGCCGGTTTAAGGCCTGGCAGCCAACTCTCAATTCCAAAATAACTACTTGTTACAATACATGTAATCCGCAGTAAACAAGCCATCCCATCAAAACACCCGCTCAACGCGCGCCGAGCTTCTCCGCCATCGAAGAATCCACGATAAACGTCCCCGTACCATCGCTCTTCGGGACTTCCTTCGCCGCGATTTGGTATTCAAAGGCTTTGATCGGCTTCGCATCGGCCGCCTCGGGCATTAGATAGACGCGGATCGTCATCACTTCCTTGCCGGTGCCGCCTTTGAGCTTCTTCACCTTGTAGGACACCTCGTTGGGACCGTCTAGGGCACCGCCGATGACGACTTCCGCCTCCTTGGTGTTGGCGAAGCGATGGTGGCTGATTTTATTGATCTGCACCTGCACCTCGCGGCCCGGACAGAACGCGTAAACCTTCGCGACATATTTCGCCAGTTTCGCAGCGATCGGTGTTGGCGGCACCACTCCCGACGGTTGTGCTTCCTTCGTTTCGTTGAGGTACTTCAAATTGCCAGCTGCCAATTCTTTGCGCACCCTGGTGAGCCCCGATAGATTCACGAAGTCCGCTTGGTCATAGAGCCAGCCGCTGTTGCCACGCACAAACGACAAAACGATCAAATTGTCGGTCGGCTCCCCGCCCACCCCGAAGTCGACTTGCCCAAAGTACGACGCTTTCGCCGTTGCGCCATTGCGTTTCGCTTCCAGGAACTTTAGCCCTTGTATCGTGGGCGGCGGCGCGGGCAGATCGAACACGGTCGCTGGAAATGGCTGCTTTTCGGAAACGATTCGGTTGCGCACCATGACCCGCCGATGTTCTGCCGTCACCCGTTGCCACGCCGACGCGTCGCGGCGGATCATCGCTTCCCGCCAGGCACGGTACGTCGTCTCCAAGGCGGGACGGATATCCTCCTGGCCGGCAGCCATGGTGGCAGCGATCAGCGATAACGCGAAAATCAAACACTTCATGTGCGAAACCATTGGACAAGATGGGCATATTCACAACAAACAAATTGCATCGCACTGCGGTTGGTTGCGGCCAGAATTGTTTTCATGAGCCAAATTTTGCAGAAAGTGGCGCCGATTGGCGAAGCGCGGGACCGGGAACTCCTAAAGGACGCCTCGACCTACGTCTACGCCCAGAGGCCCGAAGGTGAAGTTCTCGCGCATGTTTTTCGCCCGCCCACTACCGCTGCTGCGCCATATCCGGTCGTTGTCTTCTTTCATGGCGGCTTTTGGGACACCCCCACGCCGACGCAGTTTGTCCCCCACTGTCTTCACTTTGCCAGCCGGGGCGCGGTGGCAGTCGCTGCGGAAACGAGGACTCACGCGAAACACGGCAGCAGCCCCCTCGAAGCGATCGAAGACGCACGCGAACTCATCCGCTGGCTGCGCGCCAATGCCGATACCTTCCAACTCGATCCCGATAAAATCACCCTCGGCGGTGCCGCAGGGGGTGCCTACCTCGCGCTGCTAACCGCCATGCCAAAGCCCAAAGACCTCCCGCCCGTCGGCGGATTCAGCTGCTCGCCCCAAGCGTTGATTCTCTTCAGTGCGCTGGTCAATACCGCCACCAAGGGCACCGCAGCCGCTCGTTTTCCCGACTTCAAAACCGCCAAGCGTCTCAGCCCTACCCGCTTCATGCGCCGCAAGCTGCCACCGATGCTCTTCTTCCACGGCAAGTCCGACCGAATCACCCCCTTCGCCGATGTCGAAAAATTCCGCCGCCGACTGCGCTGGCGTGGCAACTCCTGCGAACTCGTTGACTTCGAGCGCGCCGAACACAGCTTCTTCAACTTCAACGTCAGCCACAAAAACTTCGAGCTGACCATCGGTGCTGCCGATCGTTTCCTCGTCGAACGCGGCCTCTTGCCGCCTGACGATCAGGCGTAAACGGATTGAAACGACATTGAGTCCACGCTCATCAAACCCGGTGTTGCCAGCTAGAAACTGCTGCGCGCTTGAAAACGGGATGGGCTAGGAGTTGGGTGCTTTTGAGGAGTTCACGCTTCAGCGTGCGGGATGCAAGCTGAAGCTTGAACTCCATGGTGCAAGCGACCGGGTTCATCCAGCTGAAGGGCCCGATGAACGAGAATCTGCCGTTCCGCCACGCTGAATGCGGGAATGCGGAACAAATCATGGAGAATACGCGGCCTGCTGCCTGCCGACATCGAAGCGTAGGTCAATCCACTTCGATCCGGTAGCGCTGGATGCTCGGGTCGATTTCCCGGCTCCACGCGTCGATCCCACCGCGCAGGCCGAAGGTTGCATTCAGCCCGTGGCCGCGGAACCACGCCACTTGATCGAGCACGTTTTTCCCACTGTGATCGTAAAGCAGGATGCGGGTGCTGGCATCGCTGGCAAATAGCTGCTGCTGAAGTTCCTGCGTGAAAAACTCCGATCCGGCAATCACCACTGCCTCATGCTCCTCGCGCGTGCGCAGATCGATCAACCGCAGTTCTGCAATTTCCAGCTTGGCCGCCGCAGGTTCCATCAACATCGCCGAATCGTGAATGTGGCTGGCCAGCAAATGCTCCAGCACCTCCGCCACTGGGATTTCCGAGCGGGCGCACAGCTCGGCCAGCGTCTCTTCGTTAGAGAACGCGCAGCTCTGGCAGCCACCCAGGTGGTAGCGGGCGAAAATGGCGCGTTTGGCACCGGGCAGGGTTTCGAGAATCAATCCCATCGGCGATTCGGCAGAGAGTTCGGAAGGTGACACGCGCACAGTTTAGCCACTGCCGCGGAAATGGCACGCCGGTATTTATTTTGCGCTGTTTTCTATCAGCCAGCCGTGTCATAAACTCGCTGCATGCCGAGGGAACGCGACCCAGACGAACCAAAAATCTACTTTTTGCCGAACTTGATGACCGCCTGCAATCTCGCGTGCGGATTCTTCGCGGTGCTGATGATCTTCAAAGGCTTGATCGAAGTTCAGAAAATGTCAGGTGATCTAGCCCCCTCCGCCAAGGAGTACTACGAGATCTCCCGCCACTACTACGAGTACGCCATCCTGCTGATCTTCGGGTCCTGTTTGTTCGACTTGCTCGACGGCAGGCTCGCCCGCCTCGGCGGACAGGAATCCCCGTTTGGCCAAGAGTTCGACTCGCTCGCTGACATCATTTCCTTCGGCATGGCTCCCGCGATGCTGCTTTCCAAGGCGGTGCTCTTTCCGCTGGGCAATATCGGCTGGGCCATCGCACTGATCTATCTAGTCTGCGGTGCCATGCGTTTGGCGCGCTTCAACTGTCTCGCCGCTCTGCCGAAAAAACCCGGGGCTTCCAGCGATTTCCGTGGCTTGCCCATCCCGATGGCGGCCGGCTTCATCGCCTCGCTGACGTTTTTATTGATCGATCTTTACCAAAAGAACGACAACGACCTCGATCTCGGCGCTTGGAAATACATTCTGGCCGGTGCCATGCTCGGGCTTTCTCTTCTGATGATCAGCGACATACGCTATCCAAGCTTCAAGAAGGTCGATTGGCGGACACGCGGCACCTTGGGCGCCATTGTCATCGCGGTCTTGTTGATCTTTGCGACCATTCAGTTTCGCTACGTCATGCCGGTAGTGCTATTCAGTGCTTTCCTCCTGTATGGTTTTATTCGGCCATGGATTTCCCAACGACTGCGCAAGGAAATTGAAGTGGAAGTCGATGACGATGAAGAAGATGCGCCGATAGATCTTACCAAATAAATCTAGGCATGGACGCCCCCAAATACCGCTCCCGCTGGGTCACTCTGCTTCTGGTCCTGCTGCCGCTATGGCTCATTGGCTCGGGTGGCGGGGCGCTGTGGTACTATTTTCACCGCGAAAAGAACAAGGCTCTAGTCGAGCAAGCGCGCTACACCCAAGCCGTCTCTGCCCCGCTGCTGGCTGACGACCTGCGGAAAATCGTCGAAGTCATCGGTGAACGCAACGCATCCTCCCCCACGGCTGCTGCCAATTTATCCCGCACCGCGTCGATGATCGAAGGCCTGCTGGGCCCATCCAATACCGGCTACCTCGTCCATAAAACCAAAGGCCCCGCCACCTGGCCGATCCTCCATGTCACCGTTGCGGGTAAAAAACCCACCGCGCCCGCCATCTGGGTGCTCACCTCCTACGACAGCCGTGCCGGATCTCGCGGAGCAGAAGCCAATGCCACCGGACTCGCCGCAACTCTCGCCACAGCCATCGCCATGGCCGGTGACAAGCCGCAGGCGCCCATCCACTTCGCATTCCTGCCACACGCCAACGACACAGGATCGCCCCTTGTCGAAACCGCCGCCAAATTCCTCGAACTCGCCAAAGCCAGCGGCCCCACCAAAACCCTGCTCTGCGTCGAAGCCATGGGCGCCGGCGAATCCCTCTGGCTCAGCTCCCGCGATGTTGCCGCCGCTCCGCTCAATCTCATTGCTGGCCTAGGCGCGGTCTACGGTGCCGAAGTCGTTTGCCTCGGTGATGACAGCGACCTTGCCAGCACCCTATTCGAAATGAACTTACCCGCAGTCCGTGTCGCCACCCGCCCGCTGCTCATCCCCGACGAAAAAGACGATCGCCTACCCTTCGCACCCACCGTCGCAGCATCCACCGGCCGCCTTATCGAACTCATCCGCCGCTGCTCGGCAAAATAGCCCTACCCAAAGATTCCGGGTTGCGGATTCGCCAATGCGGGCCAAAATCTAACCCCAAACCGCATCCCGCGCCCGCCCTTCATTCACCATCTCGTCCCCTCCCCACTTTCCATGCGCGCCACCGACTTCGACTCTGCCTTCATCTCACACGCTCCCGGCTATTGGCCCGCAGATGCCGCCGAAAAATGGGATGACCACCGCTGGCAACTCCGAAACCGCGTCGACTCCCTCGCCGATCTCGATCTGCGCCTCAACCTCACCGACGAAGAACGCGCCGGTGTCCTACTCGCTGGCACCAAGCTGGCCATGTCCATCACCCCCCACTTTTTCAACCTCATCGACCGCGACGACCCGGACTGCCCCATCCGCCGCCAAGTCATCCCCCGCATCGAAGAAGCCTGGAACGCGCCCGAGGAAATGAGCGACCCCTGTGGCGAAGACTCCCACATGCCCGTTCCCGGCCTCGTCCACCGCTACCCCGATCGCGTCCTCTTCCTCGTCACCGACCGTTGCGCCTCCTACTGCCGCTACTGCACCCGCTCACGGGTCGTCTCTGGCGTTGGCGAACAACACCTCGAAACCCAGTGGGAACCCGCCTTCAAATACCTCGAACAACACACCGAAGTCCGCGACGTCCTCCTTTCCGGCGGCGATCCCCTGCTGTTTTCCGACGATCGGTTGGACAAAATCCTCACCCGCCTGCGCCAGATCCCCCACCTCCAGTTCATCCGCATCGGCTCGCGCATCCCCATCTTCCTACCCCAGCGCATCACCCCCGAGCTCTGCACCATGTTGAAAAAGCACCACCCGCTCTTCATCTCCATCCACACCAACCACCCCCGCGAACTCACCACCGAAGTCCGAGACGCCCTCGGCCGCCTAGCCGATGCCGGCATCCCCCTCGGCAATCAAAGCGTCCTACTGCGCGGCGTCAATGATGACGTCGAAGTCCAGAAAGCCCTCGTCCACAAGCTACTCATGTGCCGCGTCCGGCCGTACTACCTCTACCAGTGCGACCTCATCACCGGTTCCTCCCACCTCCGCACCTCCGTTGCCGAAGGAGTAGCCATCATCGAAGGCCTACGCGGCCACACCACCGGCTACGCCATCCCCCAATTCGTCATCGACGGTCCCGGCGGGGGCGGCAAAATCCCCATCAACCCCAACTACCTAGTCGACACCGGTTCCGGCCACGTCACCCTCCGCAATTTCGAAGGCGAAATCTTCGAATACCCCGACCCCAGCGCCATCCCCCCTTCAGTCATGGCCCAACTCCACGACCAAGCCCTCTCCGGCTTAGCCAGCCAGCACCACTGAGCCCAGGGGCAGCCACTCACTCAAATCAATCGCGAAATATCGCGTGCGGTGTGGAGAATCCGAAGGATTTGGACAGGCCTGCTGTCTGGATAAAAAACGATCCAGTAGTACCGTCGGACAAGCCAGAAACGGACGGGTAGGTCGGTCCAACCGGGACGTTTCACCCCCAGCTGCGGCTGGTCTGACAAAAATTGACAGGCGGCAAAAATGTCAGACTCCAACAAATCGGCAGCTTCGGGATGGTCCGCAGCAATGTAGGCCCAGATCTCATGAAGATCGGCCTGCGCCGAGGGAGTTAGCACATAATCGCCCATTCAGGCACGGGTCGCTTGGGAATTTACCCATCCCTCTTTGAAACGAGCCATCTGGGACTTCGCCTCGGCCGACGAAATGAGCACGCCAGCCTGACCTTCCTCCCAACCCTGCTGAATGTCCGCCCGAAACCGCTCGTTTTCGGGGTTCACCCCTCCATCCGCATCGATCATCCCACACAGCGCTGCCCGAACCACTTCGCTGGCATCCTGGAAATACCCGCTGGCGACCTTGCTGCGGATGAATTGCTCGAGTTCATCGGTCAATGAAACAACCATGGAGCCATCCTTTCACAAGATCCCACAGCTGTCAAACTTCGACCTGCCCCGACTAAGGCAGCGTCCACCCCAAGAATCCATTTGACGAAGCGGACGCTTTAACGGACGCTTTCCCCATGCTCTCGCTTCCCGTCACCCAGGCACGCTCAAAGCTTTACCAGCTACTCGACCAAGCGGCGGAGTCCCACGAGCCCATCCAGATCACCGGCAAACGCTCCAACGCGGTCCTGGTTTCCGAAGAGGATTGGCGCAGCATCCAAGAGACGCTCCATCTCGTATCCATTCCCGGCATGCGCGAATCGATCGTCCAAGGCATGGCGGAGCCCTTCGATCACACATCCTCATCCCCCGGCTGGTGAACTGGCTCGTCACCTACACCAAGCAGGCCCAAAAGGATGCTCAAAGGATCGCCGCCACCAAGCTCAGGCCCCAGACGCAACGCCTGCTCGACATTCTCGCCATCGATCCCTTCCAGACACCCCCGCCTTATGAAAAACTCATCGGTGATCTAACCGGTGCGTATTCCCGCCGGATCAACCTCCAGCACCGCCTCGTTTACCAAGTAGATGCCACCCAGCACCGCGTTAAAGTCCTCCGCATGTGGAGCCACTACGAATAGTGCCCACCCTTTTTTGAAATAATACCTCCCATAAGTCCCATAAGTCCCATAAGTCCCATAAGTCCCATAAGTCCCATAAGTCCCATACACATCCCCCCGCAC